>Ga0065711_1038714_pt1 | contig 18486 bp, 12 predicted proteins | sample Hoacrofraction12_FD_59098 | JGI IMG/M metagenome (GOLD analysis project Ga0065711, IMG submission 59098) | Hoatzin crop microbial communities from Cojedes, Venezuela - Epithelial fraction 12 v2 (version 2) | ecosystem: Host-associated > Birds > Digestive system > Esophagus > Crop | place...
CGTGGTCCTGTGCAGCCTGCTGTAGGTGACCCTGCTTCGGCAGGGGGGTTGGACTAGGTGACCCACAGAGGTCCCTTCCAACCCCTACCATTCTGTGATTCTGTGATTCTGTGAGCGTGGCTGAACCATGCGTGAATTTTGAGGGGAAAGGGCTGGGTGATTAAGGAGACCTTTAACGTGGCAGCAGGAGGAGGGAGGAACAGCAGAAAAAATGAGGCTCGCACTTAAATTCTCTCCGTGTTATTTACACCTGTAATAAAATCTGGTTTAGCTGGTTGTGCCTTTAGCAAAAATATGTCATCTATTAATGAACTGTTTGTAAAGCACTTTGAAAATGTTTGTGAAGCCCTGTTTAAGCGACCTCTCACCGTGCGGGTACAGCGCGTGGCGTGCGCACGTGGCCCTGCGCGGGTCCCTCGCCAGCAGCTGTGCCTCCATGCGCCTCTCCCGGCTGCATCGCCGGGCTAAGGCTAGGACTGACTACGGCCGCGCTTAACCACTGCTCCGCGAGATCGCCAACCCCAGCAACACCCCCGCGACGAAGTGCCCCGTGCTCAGCCGCTGCGGGTTTCCCCTCCGGTGCTCCGTCGCCGTCGCGTTTCTTTCACCTCCGGGATGCGGGAGACGTGTGTGTGAGCTTTGTGGCGGCGTCGTAGGGGCTGAGGGGCTCTCGGGGTGCTTTCCTCCAGCGCAGATACTTACACAGCTCTCATCACCGCTACTACTTCACAGCTAGCTCCGACAAACAGCGCCTCTAACCTCACAAAATCCTGGCGAGGCAGACGAGTAATGTTATCTTCGCTTCTGAAACACACGGGCAGACAGCGCTGCAGTCCCAAGGTCAGGCAAGGAGCCCACGCCAGCGCCCGCAGCCCAGCCCGTATCTCGCAAGGCCCGTGTTTACTCGCCGGCGCTGCCGTCCGTGAGCTCGGCTGCTGCTCCGGGCGGGCGACAAGGCTGCGAACGCGTGCCATGTGCTCCGCGTGCTCCGACGAGCTGTTCCCAGCCGCGCCGAGGCTGCCACCTCCATCCGACGAGCGCGGGGAACGGGTGATGGGCACCCTCCATACGCTCCAACGGCCGGAGGAAGCAGGCAGAGCCTCCCGTGGGAGAAGGTTTTGCAGTTTTTGTTTTGTGTTTTTTTTGTCCATATTATGTAGGAAAGAAGACTGGAGGGAGGATCGCGGTGACCTTAAAAACTACACATCTTTGTCTTGGTGCATGAAAACCCTTTCCATCTGCAGTCTCCTGCTGCAGCTAGGCACTGAAGCAGAGTTCGCTGCTGGCAGAGCAGGACCTTTGCCTAATTTCCGTGAAAAAAATTCACCCACGGCACATCCAGCAGTCACACGGTGAAACCTTCTGTCCGTGGACCCGCTTCTTGGACTCAGCCAAGGGGCAGGGGGCATTGTAAAGCTACACTGGACGCAAGTGTCTTGTTGGAAGAAGAACTCTCCCCCCTCAAAAAACCCCTACCGCTATTACGTCTTCTTTGAGAACACAAAATAAATATTAGAAAGTGTCACCCTGCTGTGTTTGCTTTGGACAGGCTTTCAGATAATCAGAATTAGTTTTCAAAACAAGGGCGCTGGGAGAGGCAGTGGCAGATCGTACGAGAAGTCAGAGGTGGAAAAAATGGTAATTACCCTGCTTTGAACCTTATGCATATATTAACAGTGGTTAAATGTCACCGTGATAAGCAAGTACATAATAGTTTCTTTAGACAGATCAAAGCAAGAAACCTCCAGGATAGTGGGTTTCTAGATTCTTAGCTTACTGGGCAGTGTGAGACGCTGGATGGATCCGGCACAGCACAGCACAGCCGTGTTCCTTCCCGACTTACAGGATATTTTTTTTTAATAAATCTGATTTTGATTTTGAGGTTGCTTTTGTTAAAGGATCGGCAGCCACCCCGATAATTGTTATTTATTGTGGCCGCCAATAATTACAGTTGGTTTCTAGTCCGAGTTATCTTCAGCTCCCAGCCACTGACTTTTGTTCTATCTTTACCGGCCAGGTTGAGCAGTCGTTACCGAGATTATCCCTGTAGGTAATGTCAGGCTGTGATTAAGTCACCCTTTGCCCTTTTTGCAGAAAGCAAAATAGATCGAACTTCCTGAGTTTCTTACTGTAAGGCGTCTTTTCCATTTCCTTAGTCACACTTGGGATTTTAAAGGGGCACAGTTTGACCCTGCTGTCGAAAAGCACTTCCAGCCCAAACCGTCCTTTACAGTCTTAACGGAGATGTCTGAATCGGCAGCCGAAGCACCCCTGGTCCCTTTAGACTCAAGTAGGACAGGCAGATATTTGCAGAAGGCCACTCACATAATAGGAATTATACAAATACAAAAGCCTGCTTATAATTTGTTATCTTGTTATTACTAATTCCCTCTTAAGTTTGTATGCGTTTTTTTTCATATTTATTAAAGCTATGGCCATATTGGTACATTACAAAAATAAATAATGCTTACCAGCACCCCTCAGAGTCTTACGCGGTCTCCCAGGGAGTCTGAGCAGGTTCATAACTCATCCCTGAACATTTTCAGTGCATCAGCGTTTGCCTGAACTGCGGTATCAGAACATGGCTCCGCTTTCCCGTAGGCGTGACACGCACGCCGAACGTGCAGGTGAAATACCCCCTTCATCGCTACGCAAGATCAGCCTGCTCACCCCTCCAAGGACGCGATCTGCCCCCTGGCATCACGCTGCGAGCCAGGGCTGGTGCCTCGTGGGCAGAAACCTCGGGCAACCTGCTGATTTTTTAAAACAAGCAGACACCACATCAGGATGTGATTGTTTTAACCAAATATAGATGTCAGCTCTTGGTCGGATGAATTTCATTCTAAAATTGCCTCTCTCTCTCTCCATTGACTGCAGAGGGAACCGAGGATGACTGGCCCGGAGGTGAAACCTCACCAAGAGGTGTCCGACGTGGGACGAGAGCCATCCCTGCCTTCCTGCCGGCCTCCCGGGCTGGGGAGATTCACAGTGCCATCCCGGGGCGTTCTTTTGAAGTTCTCGGATACCAATTATCTAAACACGCAGGGTTTTTAGAACGCGTAACTTCTAGAGCTGTTTTGGGACAGTGAAATTGTAAGAATGCATTAATTACTATCGGTTATCTCTGTCATGCAACTCATCTCCTATATATTTTCCAATATACAACAAAAACGTTTGTTGGACACTTCTGTCACCTGTTTTGTTTCCTGACAATTCCACAGCTTCCGTTGAGTAACGTACCAGTACCATTAGTGACATTTTTTTGGTCTCAGTCTACATAAAACACTGTTGTTTTTTACCACTTGTCCATTAATATTTTAGTTTTGCTTATTTTTATAACTCCTCTTTGGATTTATATTCATTCAAATCAATATGTCCTTTCTTCTGTCTTAAACTTTATTAACTTTATAATTTTTCAAATTTTATTACAGATTTTTTCTTTATTTTTTCCATCTATAAAGTTAGCTGAATTTTTTAGTCAAGGCAGATCACTTTCTTTACTCGATGATGGCTTTTCAGGCATCTAGTGAAATATTTAAATTGCTTCCTAATTACTATTCACATCCTTCATAGGAATTGTCTCCCCTACTTGCTTCTGTACTTGGTGAGGCTGTCCCTGTTAAAGCAGGAAATCTATTTATTCCCTGATTTGCATTTATCCTGCTGTATTTACCCATTATAATCAGCATTTCAATTGTCCAGTAACAATCAGAAAATAAATGGTTTTTTTCGTCATGACACTTCAATTGAACGTGGCTCTACTCGACTTCAGGAAAAACCCCAGTGCAGTGAGCTGCGTACTTATTTGTGTGTATGTACACAAATATGCAAATACATACACACATATATCTGTTTTTTTTAGCATATAAAATATTCATATATAATACCAGTAGAGAAGGTAGTGCAGAGTGCCACTCTGATTCGATGACACTGAATCAATGTTGATCTCAGTGGGGCAGAATGTGTCCCAGACGTTAAAATAGAGTGTGTGCAAACTCACTCGCCACAGTGCATTGCAGCGTCCTCACCTCTCTCTGCAGCTACCTGGAAGGAGGTTGTAGTGAGGTGGGTGTTGGTCTCTTCTCCCAGGTAACCAGCGACAGGATGAGAGGCAATGGCCTCAAGTTGCGTCAGGGGAGGTTTAGATTGGATATTGGGAAAAATTTCTTTACTGCAAGAGTGGTCAGGCATTGGAACGGGCTGCCCAGGGAGGTGGTGGAGTCCCCATCCCTGGAGGTGTTCAAAACACATCTAGATGTTGCACTTCAGGACATGGTTTAGCAGGCATGGTGGTGTTGGGTGGGTGGTTGGACTGGATGATCTTAGAGGTCTTTTCCAACCTTAATGATTCTATGGTTCTATGATCCTTCTGGGTGTGATCTAGTGGGACTCAGCTCCTGATGCTCTCAGGATACTTTGTTTGGGTGTCTACCTTTGGTGTCTCCACGTGAGCCAGCTTGCTCTGCAAAGGGAGACCTGGACAGTCCCAGTGATGAAGTCCAGAGGGCAGGTCTCCCAACATGCTGTTAACCTCTGTTTTCACGCAGACATGACTGTAACTTACTTTAATGTGCCTCGGTGCAGCTAAGCTGCGACACATCGATCCCACACCTGGATTCACATGTGTAATTCCTCGCATGCCAACATGGGTCAATAACTGCTCCATGACCCCTGAAAGTCAGTATTTTAGTCTGCACAGAGACCTCAGAATTTGGTTTCCCAGCACTGTAAACAGGAAATTTCAGTGCTACTTCATATGCACCATTCTGAGAAATCCTTTGCATTTAGATATCATCAAAGTATTTGACATCGCAAGAGGATTTTTCAGATTCTGCGTGCGGTTGGAAATCCAGCAGGCAGAGGTGCATCACACACAGCGTTCGGTGGGGCACCCAGAGCAAAGCTGGCCACAACTTCCCTAAGATGAAAGGCGCCCATATAAAGGTCACTTCATCTTCATGTTAGCATTTTTTTCACACAAGTATTGCTCTTTCTAGGCTTAAGAATAATTTTAATTCTCTTTTTTTAAACAGTTTTCCCCAAGCCCCTCTCCTCATATAATCCAGAGATCGATACTCCCCTCCAGCCCAATTCGCAGAACAGAGCGAGGCGAAGTCACTGTCAGGATCTGGTGAGCCAAAAACCTTTGCACAATGATTTTTTCACAGTGGAGCTACATTTACAACATGTTGTACTAAAATACAAACCCATCCAAAACAACCAGCTCTCCACTCTTGCCTGGCTTTACCAGACTTCTCCGGAAAGCTCTGCTGCAGAGATCCAGCATGCCCAATTTCAAGAAAATCTGTTCCTTTGGGGAAAATCAGTAGGCTGTTTTGAAAATCAGACCCACAGTGGAGGGAAAATTCAGCCTGAACTTTGGAGTCCGTGCTTCTGCCTCCTAAAATGACTTTCAGTTTGAATTGCTTCTCATTATTCCTTCTATAACGCTCAGAGATTCACATTTTGGCTTGACATTTCCCACACTTGACCTTAGCCCAAGGGATTTTTTTTTTTTTTCTGGAAAACGATGAACATTTTTCTTCTCAGAAAACTGTTCAGAGGCCATTTTTTTTTTTTTAATGCTCAACTCCAAAACAGCTTGGTTGTATAACTTCAGATTTGGCGTGTGCAGAGGGCAGTCCTGAAGGACGAATGCACTTTTCGTCTCGTTTGAAGAAATTTCATTTCGCAATAGCAAATTAGCCTGAAACTTTTGGAAATAATAGAGCGATCGTTCGCAAGGCAGGATTTAACCCTGGTAGAAAATGACAGGCTGAGCTCTGGGTCTCTGAGAGGTCACGAGTCTTGCTTTGTAAGTATGGCTTAGTTTCCTTTTGCAGAGTCATCTTTCCCACTAAACCTTTCCGCGCTCGGTTTTGCTTTAACTCTACGGCAGCATCGGAGGCTATTTCCCGTGTATTTGCTCTCCACAAGCAAGGTCGTACTTGGCTCTCGGTGGCATTTTGCACGTTCTGTGGAGCAAACTTCACTGGACGGGATTGAAGCAGGGCTCTTTCTGCCTTGCACAGTGTGCAGAGTGAAATTACTGCTCCTCACTCACCCGGCCGGCACCCGGCCCTGGTCCTCACGTCCAGCTGCCACTCACATCACACAAACCTGCTTAATGACACAGATGACAGATTTTTCTGATAGCATCCTCTAGTGCTTTCTCCTCAAACGTATTACCCAAGAATTAAATACTAAGCTTTTAAACTTTTAAATTAAATAATTTATTGCCCAAGAATACCGAGCTTTTAAAGTTGGAAATTAATGAATGAATTTAATTATATTTTTACACATTGGAAATTACGTTAGGCTGAGATATAAACCCCTTAAAACAGGAGCTGAGCAGCCTGACTTTCTTCGGCTCCTTTGCACTACTCCAGTGATACTGCGACGAGCTGGTTGAATCAATCGGTTATTGCAGGCTTACGGCTGTTCTGTGTCACTGGAGCAGTGCAGAGCCGCCAAGTGCACTGATTAATCTGGCCGCAAACCTTAAAATGTACTATTTTTCCCCATTAAAAAACCCACATGAGCTGATATGCTGTGTTTAATAACATAACAGCCAGTACTGACTTGCAGGGCACGGCTGGAAAAAAAAACACCCTTCTTCGTATTGTGTTGGGCAGGCGGTGGGTCGCTCTCCCGGGAAAGAAATTCGATGTCTGCCGGGAGGTGAAGTTCGCTGCGTTCGCACCGCTTTCGTGGTGCCTGTGAACACACAGCGAGGACAGGACAGAGCAGCGGGACCGGTCCCCTTGTTGACAGGGACTGCAGGCACGACTGTCGCCAGCACGCCGCAGAAGTGGCTTGAAGTTCTGCCCATGGCTGCCTCTGGGTCCCTACAGAGTCGCAGCGAGGTGTGAACAGGCAGCGCTGCTGGACTCTTCCAGTTCTAGCCGGACTGCCCAGTTACAGCGGCACTATTCTTCGCTTTGTGGGCCGTTTAAGATATAGTCACTGAGTGCTAATTATTTCCAAATTCCAGATTCCCTTGCAAATTGTTTTGTTTGATTTATTTGTTAATGGTTGTTTTCTCTTTAAATGATCACAGTATGCATTCAGTTTGGGAGCTGGTATAATTATTTCATTTAAGGACACAGATTTTTGGTAATAGATTTATACATACAGCCTGGGTGTAATTGCAAAAGATCCCTGCTTTATTCTACTCTCTCTTTCAGTATAGTTTATCCCCCTTGCTCACACAACAGAGCTGCACTTCCATAAACCATCTGTATGCAACATTCATAGTTTTCCTTTTTCTTTACCTACTCCTGTGTGGTTAAAGCAGTGCTGCCTTCCCATGCAGACAAACACACAAACTTCATTCCAGACAGTGAGAAGGACTGGTTTGGCAAGCCTTCAGCAAACAGGTTTCCTAATTTCTATCCAAGTTGGCAAATTAATCATATGGATTACTGTTACACAGGCTAAAGGACTTTCAAAATTAGTCTGAGCATAAATAAGGACATTCACTCTTGTCCAGAAGGCTTTGCTGTCATTTTACATTGACCTTATGGTCCCCGCACACGTACAGGTGATTACAGGGAATGCAACCCACCTCACCCTGCGTGCGTATGTGCTCCTCCTCTGACTCCCGGGCAGGGCAGGTCCAGGTTCTCACTGTCAGAAAGCTAAGAAAATAAAACCAAGAGTTCTGTGACTACGAGGAGGGGTGGTGCGACCACGAAAGAAAACACATCAGCTTAGATTGGCTTCAACCGTTAAGGAACCGCACCCTGATTCCTTTGTATTGTGCTGATCCCGACGGTACTGTAGCACTGCACCAAGGTTTTGTTATCAATGGAACAAATGCAGAATTTCATTTTTATTATTGCTGGAGCAACCATTTGAGTATGTACTGATCTTTCATTCTTGAGCAGTGCAATTTATATTCGGAGGCTGACAAGTCGTCTAGTTCCCCACAGACATAAGATGAACTCAGAAAAAAATGAGAGTTTATGTGAATTCCATTTTTCTCAGGCATTTTTATTCCTTGGAGAGACTTCCATGGGCCAAATTATCAAGTAAACCAGATTACAATGATATTTCAGTTCCTTACAGTAAAAGTTCATGTCATTCATTACTGTTGACACTATACACACATCCTTGGGGAACTACGAAAAATATAAAAAGAAAAGTTCTAAAAATGTGCATAAAAAAACATAGGAAAGCTGCCCTTTACCCCAAATATTCCCTGAGCGAAACTAAAGCCAGTTATTTCCCAAATCTGAGCATTTCAGGCCACAGCTGGGCACAGTGCTGTGTTGAGAGGTGAGGTTATTGCTCAGTTTATGACGTAAAATCACTCCAGATATATGAAGAAAACAGTTGGAAAGCAGACCAGCACACAACCCCTTTGCTCTGAATGCAAGGTGCAAAGCTTTGAGGAGTCAGGCTCCCAGCTCAGACAAAAGCCACTGGACCTGCCCCTCCAGCATAGCCAAAGCCCGGATGGAGCCCTCCTTATTTTAACCCCGCAGCAAAGGCTCACAAGGTTGCACATTGCCACCACACCAAGACCACTGCACTGGAGGACAACCACTGGCAGGGCCAGTGATGCTCTCTGTGCTGCCCCAAACCTTGCCTCTCCTTCCCACGCATCTGAGGCAGGGGTCGTGAAGCCAAGGGTGAGTTTTTCGGTAGGTTTTGCCATTGCTAGATCAGTCTGCCACCGAAGCCTGTGTAGTCAAGGCAGACAGAGAAGGTCTTCAAGAGTCCAGTTTGGATCTAATGTGACAGCACTGGAGATGCTCCACTCTCTCTTGAATATCAAAGGACCTTAGGATGTCCATCTCATTCCTTAGCTGCTCCAGGTAGTTGGGTAAAGTTAAGAGGCATTAACATAGGCTCAAGCGTAATAAGAAGGTGGGGACTAAGGAAGAATTTATGTAAGAATCCTTGGGCAACAATGCATAACTGTAGGATAAAAAATTCTCGGTTTCAGCCTGACTGGAGGATCATTTTAACACCTTTCTTTGAAAGGCTCGCACATAGAGCGTAACGCCATGCCACTCCAGGCTCTGAGTTATGAAAGGATTAACTGTGTCCCAGGAACATGATTTCAGTGAGTAAAAAGTCAGCATTTCAGGAGATCATTTGTTACTCAGACACAGGGGAAGAGAGAATATTGAAAAGTCCTTCTAGAAAGTGGTAGTGCTAAAAGACAGCCTTGGGGCTTGTTTTCTTCAGCTAAAACAAACTGAGATGCTGGATGTTAAATGACGTGTGTCTTGAGACAGTGAGCTTCTGGTGAGCTGTACTGTACTGTAAGCCTTTTTATCTCTTTTTTTTGGATCATCAACCATAGAATCATAGAATGGTTTTGTTTGGAAGGGACCTTATAGACCATCTAGTTCCAACCCCTCTGCCATGGGCAGGGACACCTTCCGCCAGACCAGGCCCCATCCAACCTGGCCTTGAGCACTGCCAGGGAGGGGGCAGCCACAGCTTCTCTGGGCAGCCTGGGCCGGGGCCTCACCACCTTCAGAGTAAAGAATTTCTTCCTTATATCCAGTCTAAATCTACCTTATTTTAGTTCAAAACCCATTACCCCTTGTCCTGTCACTACAGGCCCTGCTAAAAAGCCCCTCCCCATCTTTCTTACAAGCCCCTTTTAAGTACTGAAATGCTGCAGTAAGGTCTCCGGGAGCCTTCTCTTCTCCAGGCTCAGCAGCCCCAACTCTCTCAGCCTTTCCTCATAGGAGAGGTGTTCCATCCCTCTGATCATTTTTGTGTCCTCCTCTGGCCCTGCTCCAACAGGTCCAGGTCCTTCTTGTGCTGTGGGCTCCAGAGCTGGATGCAGGACTCTTGGTGGGGTCTCACCAGAGCGGGGCAGAGGGGCAGAATCCCCTCCCTCGTCCTGCTGGCCACATCAATAATTATAGCTCCTCCCTACAGTGGTAGAAGCTCTGTATTCTTTCAACCCAGGCTACATATTCAACTTAAAATTTTGTTTCATCATCTGAAAATATGCTTTTGTGCAGCATTTTTACATAAAATCTTTCTCCCTAAACAGAGACAGATGCAGTTCAGTGGGGGTGGGACTGCCGGGAGGAGGTATAATTTCTGGCATACATTGCAATGTCCCATGTAAATTTTACGAAAGTTCTGGTACTGGGGAACTTGTTCAAAATATATCATTTCGGTTAACGCTGCTTCACAGTGCTGAGACACAAACTGCACCTCCATGGAGAGCAGGGCATTCACCATCCCTAGTGCCTTGTGTCCAGGGGCAGCACACTATCCCAGCCAGGGCTGTATCAGCTTCCCCCTGGGTTTCTGACCAAAGAGAGCTGTATAAAACATTACCAGTACACCTCTTTTCCCCCTGCCCCGCCCCCCCCCAAAAAAAAATCAAGCAAAATTCTTTTATTTTCTATAAATAGCATGTAGAAGGAAGGTGCTTTCCTGGTGTGGGAGAGGAATGTAAAATGATACCGCATCTGACGAGTTAGCTCTTCTCCATGCTCAGGCATACCGAACTCTGGCCAACGCAGTAAGTTTTCTGCTCCCTATCTTCAAAATCTCCCAGTGCTAAACAACACTATAAAAACATCGAGAGAAGCTTTCTGACAGTGACATACATCAGGCTGCAAAATGACCTCTCCCAGGGAGTGGTGAAAGCCCTATCATTTATGTTACAAACAACAGTAATTCTCAACACACGATGCGCACAAAGCCGGACAAATATTAAATGCTCTGCAAAACATGCCTTCGAGATGTGACTGCTGCACAGAGGCGTGGACGGGCTGCCGGGCTTAGGGCCCAAGGAGCAAACCTGTTCCTAACACAGAATTCACACTCCGGCTCATCTTTTCTAGCTGCGTACTCAGATACCGAGATAACCCCACAGCATTTACTCACAACTAGATAAAACACTGGAAACTATTCTCTGGAAGACAGTATTGGGCGGGCCAAAGAAATAATCTATTATTTAGAAAGGGGATTCTTTTTAGAGACACAAAGTTAGGTGTCCAGTGGGATCGGAGCATCTAACTCCCATGGGGTTCTCTGAAAATACCGACCTTAAGACGTTAGATTTTTCTCTCGGCCATGCCAGACGAGGGAAGACTCTGCAGGAGACATCTGTAAATGAGATCAGAACTCAACCATAAAATGCTGACAAAGTCATCTGGAGCGCACAGAGCTGTGCTCAGTGATGAGTCTACCATTTCATTACTTTTGCGTTTATTACATTTTTTTCCCATGTGTTGGTTTTGGTTTATCTGCAGTTTTGATTTTGATTCGTATTTTATTATAATTTACTTTCATTTGCTAGTTCTCAGTCTATTTGCAGAGAACAAAAGAACGCACAAATGTAGAACAGTAGAATAATAGTGTTTATTTTCACAAGTTTGGACCGATCAAATAACTCACAAGTCCCAAAGTGGAACCATGCCTGAGGTAGTTAGGTCATCTCGAGTGTGGGGAAACAAACAGAAATATCCCATTCTTCACTATTGTTTATTATATTTATGCCACTTGGGAGTTTTAACAATACCACATATATAAAACATTTGTTCTTGCTTTCTGCGCTATTCAGAGTTTTCTCAAGGCTCTTTGGTCCTTTTTTTTTCCTAGGGACACTGCAATGTTGCTATGCTTTAGTGACTTTCTCAACTAATTTAGCAGAAATGTAAGAACTGGCCCCTAGGCATGAGCCACTGGTGCTGAAAAAGAGGTTTTGTTCTCTGAATGCTACTATGTTTAAAAATGGTTCTTTTGAGAGTTTTAGCTAGTTTGCTTCAACTTCTTTCCTTGACTTTTTTTCATGTCCATTGAAAGCTCGGTCCAGCAGAGAGAAACCAGAAGCAGAGCCTGTTGTTTCTGTCAGTGTCTTTGCAGTCCCATCAAATCCACAAACTGGTTTCATACTGACCTGATTTTTGACAGGAGGTCCAAACATGGATGGGTAAAGCCACATCTGCCCACCTAAACCCACTATTTCAAAAGCTAATAGCAATCAGGGGTGCGTTGCCTCTTTCATTTTCAACTTGAAGCGCTTTCAAGACGCCTCGCAGCAAAGGGTGGCTGCTCAGCAACCTTGCTGGAAATAAAGGCAAACAGTGCCTTTATTTGAAAAAATAGAAAGCTTGCCTCAAAGAGCCTCCTCCAAGCCATTCACCCTGCTCACAGCTTCGGACATCCAGAGCCCTGCTGAAGGATGATGTAGTTTATTAACCCAGCATTGGAGGACAACCTAAAATCACTGCCAGTCCGCTTGAAAACACAAACCTGCAAAATGCAGTGATTCAGCAGCTGCTACTTAGCCTGTTGTATTCTACTGCTGTGACGTCCAAGAGCTGGCAGCAGGAGTGATCAGAGTCCTGAGGCTATTTCAGCATGAGCATTCGAAAATTAAGTAAGTCATTGAAAGTTACTGTTCATTATTCCTCTGGAAAAAATCAGGCTTAAATTAAAAGCCCTTTCAAAAGCACTGAGCTCCTAGAAACTATCATTACTTTTCAAAGGAGCTGTTGGGTGCTCAGTTGCTTTAGAAAAATGACATTTCTATTTGTGGCCTTCGGAGCCCAACTTTAGGGACTGATGGTTCTATTACAGAAACTTTAAGTGTTCCAGGAACTTCACACAGAGAAAAAATGGCCCCTTCCAGGTCTTTCCTTAAGTTCATTAAGCTATTAATGACTTTGAAAAAAAAGCCTGTGTTTGAAGCATAAATAATGTTGCAGTAATGACCTCAAATAAGACGGAAATGGGTGAAGACAAGGGGCAAACAAGAATTTTTCACGTGAGGATTTAATCCTTCATTGCTGCCTCCTTTTTCCCTCCTACTTTGTGAAAGATCCTTTGCATCGATGCTGCTGAAGAGCACCCAATCACCGACTGCTGCTCCCCCGGGCAAACGGCAATGACCAGCCAGTATCTACCCTACTTAGGGGCAGACCTCTCTACAGAGTATTTATCTCAGATGTCATTCAAAAGGCCCAAAAAAAGAACCAGAGAGTGAATTAGCAATCTGACGGCACAGACAACAGAGGTCCAGAGCTCCAGCTTGCTCCTTGGACCTCTCTGGGAGTAGAGCCGCATCCAGTGCTGCCTCAGAGCCCCGTGCATGCAGCAGTGTGCGAGCCCAGCCTGCTCTCACTCGTCCCACTCACCGCCGTGGAAAGGTGAACATCACCCGTGCGTTTGAAGGCTGCTGCCCCCACCCAGTATGCAGAAATGAAGGACATGGAAGCTATGTGGGACAGGTCTTTCCGGACTGCTGAATTTGATAAACCTCGAGGAGGGAGGATGGTGGAGAAAGGACCAGAGTTCCAGAGACAGTGTTGTGACTGCAGAGCATGGGCAGACAGACCTTTTGATGGCACACAACTTTTCCACCAGAAAAGGTTTTATTTCATCCGGGTGGTGTAAAGGTGGGCTACAGAAGTTTCAGTCAAATGGAGGTAGGGAACGAGCCTTTATAATGCGGGTGAGGGTGTTGCAAGTGCAGGAATACGCTGAGCTACCCGGATGATGCAAGATGCGACTTTGCACTCTTTCCAGAACCACAGAAGCCCTTTCCTGGAAAGCAGGCAAGAAGCAGAGAAGCAGCAGGGTCACAGCTGCTGTTCTGGGCTGCTCTTGGGATGCTGTCCACATGCACTGCCTCTTACTCCTTTCCTAGTGAACGCAGTGGCTTAATTTAGCCTTTAATGACCAATTCTGTCACCTGATTTAGAAAGAAGAAATCACTGTCTCCAGGAACAGCAGCACCATAGGCTAAATACAGCTGAAGTACAACTCTGCTGACGCCAGTAGCATGAATACGGCTCAGTATGTCATCTCCTGGCTTGGCCTGCAGGATCAGTGTGGTGAACATTACCATTTCGTTCTCTTGACATAACCCTTAGTATCTCTGTAAGAAAGACTGCAACATTTATGTCTGGATAAAATCCAGTTTTGTATAAACTGGAAGATATTACTGTGCGTATTAAAATGTTCACAGGGTATTATCCCACAGTCCATCCCATATTTACTTTGGAAATGATTACATCTGGAAAATGGGAAAACTTCCAGTTAATTCATTTACCTTGAACTATCAGCAAACACAAGGTTATTTTGAGATTATTCCCTGCTAAAAAATGCACAAGTAGTATTCATGACTGTAAACCAGAAGAGAATCCCTCTTCAAATAATACAAAATGGATGAAGTTGAAACTGCAAGTAGTTTCAGAGACAAGGGTGAAAGTAGCTCTTAAAAGGTCCTTTTTTAGTTGGAGGAAAGGAAAACCACCTCAGGTAATGGCCATTCACTCCCACTAAATACAGCCATTTCATGTATTAATGATATATGTTACAAACTTGTGGTTTATTTCTACAAAACTAATTATATACTGTACCTACCATTTGTCCTGGCTTTTTAGAAGCAATGGAGATCGGTGGAGCTGACTATCATCACCCTAGATACATCATCGATGGCATGAAACTATAGACCTTCTTTATCAAAAGTCTTCAGTTCTCTCCTGAAAGCTGCTCCTTTTATTTTCCTGGCCATAGTCTGACTGCTCCCTGGAGAAGAGACACCATAGCAACATCTCCAAGGTCCTATGCAGTTTACTGGAGAAAGCAGATGTCTGCATTTACACATTACCTTCGCTGACCTGAGCAGAAGGATGAATTTAATCCCTAGCTTTTTCAGCAGCAGAATATTTTTCAGTCTGGATTTCGTAAACTTTGTGATGGAGGCATGAGACAATCGCACAGATGGCAGGAGAACAAATTGAAGGAGAAAAACAATGACAGTGGAAGAATGGGAAAAGATGGAAAACAAGTGAGTGCAAAAAACCCCTTCTGCTGGAAAGAGCAGTTCTTATCACACAAGAGAAGCTACTTCCAAAAGCAAAGTTCAGCCACCAAGAACTGCATGAGTAGCAGGGAAAAGCTGGATCACCTGCCCCAAGGGAGAAAACAAATACATGGCAAAAAAAAGGCACACAAGTGGGAAAACAGCATGAGGGGAGGGCAAAGCATTACGTCTTCCAAGTTAAAATGTTTCCAGATTGTTCTGATCTTCAATGATCTTTAGAAGGAAGACTTCCCAGATCCCAATGCATTTGGAAGGCAAAGCCTCCTGCAATGTGAAATTCCCCTTCTGGCTTCTTTCCGCGCTTTTTTTTTCCCTTTCTGCTTTTGTTCCAATTAGTTAAATGCTATGCCTTGGATTCCCAGCTAGACCTTGTAACACTGATACCTGCTCAGTGCGAAGGCAGGCGGAGTTCTCCACACCTCCAGCTAGTCTCATGGGCTGAGATACATAATTTGCTTGCAGACACCAGATTTTTCAGATGCTGAAGGTATTAGCAGACAATGATCTTAGACTGTGAGACCCACTGAGACCTGGAAAGGCAGGCATTACTGTTCTTCATTCAGCAACTGCCACCCAAGCCATCTGATTCCCTACTTTAATCAGTTATCATCAGTACAGGTAAACTGGGGGATTGCAGCGCTGTCCACCAGTTAAGATCTCTTGCTTAAGACTGGGTCTGGCCCTGGACTTGTGCTGAAAGCTGTGTTTTGTTAACTCAGCTGCAAACGGGTACATGGGCAACTAGAGCAGAGAGTCTAAATGGAGTGAGATGCTGCCACATCCCTCCCTTCTGTGCACACGGCACAGCGAGCGGGAGACAGAAGCTGTCCCAGTCTAACGAGGCTCACATGTGTATCTGACATTTTTGGCAGCCTAAATTTTTATTCAGACACATCGGTATATCTGATACTCCCACCTTAATGAGGACCAGGGAGTAAGCCGAGCGCTCTCAGCTCCCCTCACGCTGCTTAGCAACTGGCTCACTCCCTTGCTTCATTTTTGGGAGTGCTCCGAGTAACTCTCTCCAAGGCACCTGGATATTACAAGGCAAGTCCCGAACAGCGTGTGCCACATCACCTGGCCTCACGCCACAGGATTCATCGCTGGCGTTTGTTTAACTAACGCTATAGAGACAGCCTGCTGTTCCCAGTACACAGCCTTCTTCATGTGACGAGGAGAGCTCCTGACAACCGCGGGTACTTATGCTAGCAAAAGTAAAGTTCCTCAAAGCTTTTTTAATTCATGTGACTCCTTCCTTTTCTGAGACTATTTTGTTCCAGTTCCAATCCAGGGTAAATTTCTCCCAGGACAGATTAGCCTGGGCTGGCACCCGATGCCAGCTGGGCTATCAGCGGTATTCCCATGCTGCTCTACCCCAAGGGCAAGGAGCAAGGTCAGGGCTGTGCCTTCTTTATTAGTGCATAGTCAGAGTCTTCCTCAGCTGGCAGGAGAGATGCAGAAGCTGCCAGTTCCGAGCAGGCAGCTATTCAGTCAGAGCAAGGTTGCTGCATGAACAAACAGAGTATCTTGTTGGGTCCTTCTTTATCAGTTTTCCTTAACTTGAGCAGGACAAGCCCTGCAAAATTAGGACTGTTTGCAAAAATGTCTCAGAAGTGAAATTATTAGCTTGTGCGATTATTATCGTACTTGCCATAGTTCCCTGCCCACACATACAAGGCAGCAACCAAGCCTTAAGCCCAGAGTAGTAGCAAAGCCAAAACATGCAAGCAAGCGAGCCAGAATCCATATCTTAGGCAATAATTGCCTTTTCTGCCCACAAGCAGTTCTTTAACAGCGTAATACAAAAAAAGCAAGCAAGGTACTGGGTCCAAGCCAAAGTCCAGACAACGTTGGAGCAGGTTATCTTGCCAATTCTGCTCCTCTACAGGGGTCAGCACACAGCAATATTCACTCGCTTAGTCAGCCACGCAACCGCAGCTGCAGGGAGATGTGCCTCAGCACTAAAGCTGAATTTAGTTATCTCTAGGGCCTTCTACTAGGTTTTACATACAGACTGTCATAGACAGAGTTCTACCTAACAGAGGGTCGGTGCGTCAAGCACGCTCGACTGAAATATCATAAGTGAACTATTTAGGGAAAAAATCTTACTGGAGGTTTGCTGGGAGCCTGCAAACAGTCTTGCAGCAGCTCTGAGTTCTGTGAACCATCCAACTTTGCCATCTACGGGCTGCTAAATTTGAAACACGAGTATGCTCTTGCACCCACAGCAGGCTTCTTGGAAGGAAAAGGTAAAGGTTCTTGCAAAATTAGTGACACATTTGCGCTATCTTGTTGGGAGTGGTACAGACTGGTCTCAAGTCTGATCAACGAGGGGAACTCTGCAGGCTGTGCAGGAGGAGATTTTGAGGTAGGCTGTAAGGGGGAGGAATTTTCTTGCTGTGGAACTGTTCCAAGTCTGTATTTGACCGCAGGTCAGTTTGCTGATCTTCCTATTTGCCCCGGGATGCATCTCCCATTAGGTCTTGAAATAACCTCTCCTGACTTGACCACTGCACAGAAGGTACAGAGTGTACTTGCTCCATCAGGACTGAGTGTTCGCAAACTGTTACTCAACAGAGACCTAATGTAAGTCCCCCTGGACACACCCAGGCCATTTAGTCCCAAAAATAATCAAAATTTCAAGCTGGAACTAGATGCCAGTTTTGCAACTGAACTATAACCATGTCATCAGTCACTGCCTTCATGGTTTTGTAAAACTCCATCATATCCCACCCCCTCTTCTTTCCAAACCTGAGAGAATCATAGAATCAGAGAATAGTTTGGGTTGGAAGGGACCTTCAGAGGTCATCTAGCCCAATCCCCTGCAGGGTTTCTTCCTTATACCCAGTCTAAACCTACCCTCTTTTAGTTTAAAACCATTAGTCCCCCCCTGCAGTGACCAGGGACATCTTCAACCAGACCAGGTTGCTCAGAGCCCCGTCCAACCTCACCTTGAATGTTTCCAGGGATGGGACATTGACCACCTCTCTGGGCAACCTGTGCCAGGGTTTCACCACCTTCGTACTAAAGAATTTATTCCTTATATCTTGTCTAAATCCACCCTCCCTTAGTTTAAAGCCACTACTCCTTGTTCTGTCGCAACAAGCCCTGCTGAAAAGATTTTCCCCATCTTTCCTACAGGGCCCATTCAGTTACTGGAAGGCTGCTAGAAGGTCTCCCCACAGCCTGCTCTTCTCCAGGCTGAACAGCCTCAACTCTCTCAGCCTTTCCTCACAGGGAAGGTGCTCCAGCCGTCGGATCATCTTTGTGGACCTTCTCTGGCCCTGCTCCAACAGGTCCATGTCCTTCTTGTGCTGGGGGCTCCAGAGCTGGACGTAGGACTCCAGGAAGGGACCTTTAGAGGTCATCTGGCCCAACTCTCCCTGCAGTGAGCAGGGACATCTTCAGCCAGACCAAGTCGCTCAGAGACCTGTCCAACCTGGCCTTGAATGTTCCCAGGGATGGGGCATCGACGACCTCTCTAGGCAACCTGTGCCAGGGCCTCACCACCTTCATAGTAAAGAATTTCTTCCTTGTATCACGTCTTAATCCACCTTCTTCTGGTTTAAAACCCTTGCCCTCGCCCTACCGCAGCAGGCCCTGCTAAGGCCCGTCCCCCACCAGCCTCCTCCCAGCCTCTCCTCGCAACGCCGTCCCTGCCGTCC
>Ga0065711_1038715_pt1 | contig 18485 bp, 6 predicted proteins | sample Hoacrofraction12_FD_59098 | JGI IMG/M metagenome (GOLD analysis project Ga0065711, IMG submission 59098) | Hoatzin crop microbial communities from Cojedes, Venezuela - Epithelial fraction 12 v2 (version 2) | ecosystem: Host-associated > Birds > Digestive system > Esophagus > Crop | place...
TTTTTTTTTTTTTTTTTTTTAGCACTGCAGTACATCTGTGTTCATGCTTAGAGAACTTCCAGCTTGGTCTTACAGTGCTTGCTTTTCTAAATCACCTCCCTTTGCTTCTATCCTTTCTTCCTTTTCAACATTGGAATCCCTCAATTCTGTCCTTCCTACGGTTTTGGTGGGGTTTTTTGGTGTTTGACTTTTTTTTTTTTTCTTTTGTTCCAAAGGTAGAAGTTCCTTTCTCAGCTGAAGTTATTTTGGAATTTGTCTCTTGCTCTCTGTGTGCTAGTTTTTTTGTTTATTTTAACTATATGTGTATTTACCTTTGTCTAAGAAAACATACGAAGTAACAGAAGGGAATTTCTCAGTTTATGTTTGTAAATCATAGGGTAAAAAGGTGGAAAGAAGGTTTGGCAAGAAAGTCCTGGGATAAAGATTTTATAATTATTTCAGCTGTCTATATTTTGTTTTAGGTTGTGATTTGGAGTCGTGGAGAATTCACGGCATTTCCACAATGGGAGAAAGGACTGATTGTACGAAGTCGCATAGTTCACTGGCTGAATATAGCCCCGTCAGTAAATCAGACAGGACAGACCCAAGTGATAGCTGTGAAATGCAGGATGGAAACCAAAATACAATGCAGCTGAAGAAAGAAATATCTTTGATAAATGGGATAAGCCTTATAGTAGGCAACATGATTGGTTCAGGTATCTTTGTCTCTCCCAAAGGAGTTCTCATCTACAGCAAATCTTATGGATTGTCTCTAATAATTTGGGCAATCGGAGGGATTTTTTCAGTCTTTGGAGCCCTCTGCTATGCTGAACTTGGAACCACTATTAAGAAGTCAGGAGCCAGCTACGCATATATCTTGGAGTCTTTTGGGAGCTTCATTGCTTTTATTCGTTTGTGGACCTCACTCCTAATTGTTGAGCCAACTAGTCAAGCGATTATTGCCATCACCTTTGCTAACTACATAGTTCAACCTTTCTTCCCTTCTTGTGATCCTCCATATTTGGCTTGCCGTCTCATAGCAGCTGCTTGTGAGTGTAAGTATTTCTTGGAATTTACTATGGTAATTTTTTATCCAGGGTTAAGCTTTATTAAAACCAATCCTACCAAGTCTCAGAGTTGTTGCATACTGAATCTGCAATAGTTTGAGTTACAGTGGGGAAAAGAACAATTTCCATCACATGAATAACTTGCAGATACTTGCTTAGTGAATTACCATTTTCTCATTCAGAAGCAGAACAAGGTATTTAACTCTTCCAAGTTTACTGACATGGGAAAAATGAGGGGGGAACATTTGTTTTCCTGTAGAGAGGTTCATTAAATCAAACCTCAGGATACGCTTGGTGTGGTCTAAGAATTGTTGCAGAATAGATCTTATGCTATAAATTCTGCTGTAATTTATTTACAATGGCTTCTTAATGTAGCCATTCTTAAGTAATTACTCTGGTAGGGTTTCAAAAGATCGTTCATTCAAGATTGTTCTTTATGCTTGTAATTAACTGTAATATCAGTACAACAGTACCTGTTGTAAAGCTGTTTTGAAAAGTGGAAATTTTGTGTGCACATAAAACACTGAAATGTTTGTAATCAGATAGCCAGCTCTGTTAGTCAATATAGAGGAAATACTGTCCACAAGCTTCAAATCAGGACTGTTCTGCTGTATCAAGAAAATGAAACTGTATGATTGTACTCTGTGTGTCTGATTTAATTTTAGGTATTTCCTGTTAAAAGTGTTTATTTACGTATTTTAGATTTCCAGTAAACAGTGAAAAATGTATTTCAGAAAGTCTGTATGGCCGTCCTTCGTCATGGCTGATCACCATCACCATGTGCTGTGGAATCTGCCATCCCTATTGACCTGATGCTCTTATGACAAAGCTAACACAGAACCTGGGCTTTTTTGCTGACAACAGTATGCTGCAGGGAGGAGATGCGCTCCTAGCTGGTTCCTTTTTGAGGCAACAGGGAGTGTATTGAAATGGCTGTAATGTTCCTTTTTGCAGTTGCCTGTGTAGACTAGGAGAGGGTAAGGACAGAGAGCAGTGGTGTGTGTTTCAAATGTTTGGCCTCTGTAACTAGTTGTGAACATTATAGCTTCCCCTTCCCCTTTTGTAAGTTGATTTGTTACTGTTGGGAAAATGCCAGTGTGCTGGTCCAGGTCCAGGTAGGGGAACGAATAATCACAAACCTCTTCCAAAAAATCTGTCAGCTTACTCAGTTCCCTTCCGCTTGTCACCCTGCTCCCTCCCAGATGTGTGGCCACATGTTGCAACAACTTCAGGGAAGAAATGGAGGACCTGTAATGTCATGTTCATATGCCTTAAACAGGTAGTGTCCCAAGGTATCCTGGCACAAATTCAGGAGTGGGGGAGGAATCTGCTCTTCCATTTGAAATGTCTCGCATCTGAGGGGAGTTAACCCTTACAAACAGCAGTTTATCAAAAAGCAAGAAATTAAGGCAAAGTAATTCAATTCAAATGATTATATAGTAGATGTAAAAAGACAAAGAGATGATGTCCTCTACGCTTGCTGCTAAGAGAGGGGATTTTAGCACCTTTTTCTTTAGTGGAGACATGTGCCAGCAAGATCACTGTCACACAGATGAACAACTTACTTGAACTGTACATTTTATGGTTTAAACGCTTGTTCTGCCCTGTTGTAGGCGTCAGTGCCGAGACTCTCACCCCTTTTTCACAACTTCATGTAGCTGTTGCTGTTAAAGTCTACACTTCTCCCTGGCCTGACCGGGCTGAGCTTGTGTGTCAAATCCCTGCCTCTGGACATGATTAATGCTTTACTAATGAAGTTGCTGGGAATGGAAGTCTAAACATTGGTTAGGTATAGACTGTATGTGAGAATGGGTGGGTTTCTTTTTGTTGGCTTTTTTTTAAACTGTGGTAATAACAGTACTAGATCTAGCATAAGAGCCGTCTTAGTGTTTTACAGCATTACTTTGCCACTCATTTCGGAAATGGGGGTGGGATCTGGTGCTGCAGAACTAAACTTGACAGTTTGCAGGAACTGAAGTTGCTAAATGATAATTAAGTTGAAGAAAACATGACATTTTTACTAAAAAAGAAAGAGGGAGGGGATGTGACTTGTTCAGATTCTTGATTATCTTTCCTTTTTTATCTCTGGTTTTGTATCTTTTAGTATAGCAGAGACAGAGTAGCGTTTCACCTGAAGTAGAGACCAAGCCCTAACTCACTAAAAGAAGGAGTTAATAATAATTGCTCCCAATGAAAGTCGCTTTAAAAAAGAAAAATCAATGGCCAAGACAAACCCTGCAAGAAAATACTCCATGGATTAATACTGAAGATAAGAGACCAAGCAGAGCTGTTTTTTCTTTCTGAGGGCTCTTTGGGAGCTGCAGCAGTCCTGACTTTTGAAATTTGATCCAACTGGTTTTTTTCCCCCTCATCTTGGCAAGCTCAATGGAACCTTGTTCTGCTATTCCACTTGGCCAGACTGTCTAGTGTACTAGTGCCATCCTTTTGAGATCATTACCTTTCTTTTGTTATCTTTTTAAAAATTATTACTTTTTTGTTTGGTAACTGTGCTAAGTGCATTTTTATCTTAATAAATTATTCTTGGATTATGGGAAAGGAAATAATTTATCACACTTTTAAATTTCATTTTGATTTGCTCTACTACCTTACTCCCTAAACAATCAAGTTGAACTTTTATTTTATGTGCATATTTAAAAAACATAGTGCAAGGGAATTGTTTGGACATAAAAAGTACAGTAGAATATAACAGCTTTTTTCTAGCTAGAGAAGAAAATGAGATTTGGGGGAAATATTTAAACTTCTGGGTTGGAATCAATAATGTAATGACAATCCGGATAAGAAAAATTAGTGTTTTTTGTTCAATAAAGAATACTGAAAATACTGAATCCTGTACATATTCAGCATTTGAGTTCAGGCAGAGGTTGTCTGGCTCTCCACTTGAGGAAAAAGTAATAAATGCAAAAGCAAAATGTTGAGAGCCGTGAGAACAGTCTATTTCAACAATAGCTTGAAGAGTGTTTGTTGGGGAAGTTGATCATGTGAGTAAGTTTAGTCAGCCACTGTTACTAAAGTATTTGTGAAATCTGAAAGTCTTACTTCAAGTTCCATTAAATGTTGTGAAATAGGTCTTACACTGATTTATTCTGGGGCACAGGGAGAAATATACTCAGAATACTCATTGCTTACTGCCATTTCTTAAAAATCCAGATTAATGTTGCATTAGCTGTGATGCATGTTATTTGGTCAGATCTATTTTAACCTCACTTAGTAATACAGTTTAATACAACTGGAAAAGAGTATTGAGTGTCCTGTGACCTTATTCAGTATAGCAAATACTCCATGGATGCTGAAGTCGCCCTTAGCCTAGCAAGGAAGGATTAAAAAAACTTTTCAAACACTGTTTTGATATGTTTGCCTAAAGGAATTTCTAAATAATCTTTCATTTATCAGGACAATATTGATGCATTTAAATGAATTATTTCATGTCATGGTTTCTTTAGCTTCAGTATAGTTGCAGAGTGCCGCTGATGAGGGGTAATATTAGGAAAAAGGGCATGTAAGCAGGGTGGGTCTTTCCTTCCATCTTTTGAAAGAGTGTATTTAGAACATCTGTTTCCTACTGTTTTGTTTAAACCAGTGCATTTTCAGTACCAGTGTATTTTGCTTAATTTAACCTAAGTATTAGTATAACAGGTAAATGCATATTTAGATTATAATTTAAAATCTTTGAAAAATGAATCAAACTGAATATTGTTTAAATAGTATTTTCATTTTGTTCTTTTTTCTTTTTTTCTTCCCCTTCCTTCCCACAGGTCTTCTAACATTTATAAATTGTGCCTACGTTAAATGGGGAACACGGGTCCAGGATGTGTTTACTTATGCTAAAGTCACTGCTCTTATTGTCATCATCATAACTGGAATTGTTAAAATATGCCAGGGTAAGCTTGTCAAATGAAAGCAAAGGTTTGTATATATCAGTTAAACAGTAATTGGTCTAAAGACTGTAAAATACCTCTGTATGAGTTATAAAATGCCGTAGTACAAGCGTAACCTAGCCACTTTGAAAACACCTATAATACCAATGTTGGGCATTATCATGACACTATATCATGAGAAGCTATCCTATCGCAGTTGACTTCGAACTGGGTAAAAGAAAGCAACTGATGGCTCAGCAATGTTGTGCAATTTACAGCCTGCAGTATGGAATAATAAAGGAAACGAAAACAGCAAAATACAGAGCTAGCAAAATACAATGGGAGTGGAGAAAGCTGTAAAGTTCTGTAAGGAACATACTTTACAGTGAGATCAATTGTTGTGGGGTTTTTTTGTGCTTTTTTTTTTTTTTCAAAATGAATTTTGTGCAAGTCTGAAAGTGACTGAACTTAAAGTAAAAATAGATTTGTAAGAACATGCAAGTAGATTTGTGAAACAGCAGCTCTTGTTGTTTTTGCTCAGGTCCAGAGTTCTTTTATAGCTGTCGAGAACTAGAAAGTTGCTGGGGTTTTGGATTTTTTTTGTTGTTTTAAATTTGTGTGTATTTTGGACATTGTGCCTTCAAGTTAGAGGAATTCTGAACCGAAAGTTTTGTTCCTATCCCTTCCTTTGGGGAGAATTTAAACAAATTACCCTACTTTCAAAACCTGTCATAAAGGTCTTTCCCTGGTAATCTGGCAATTTATGTCCTTTGCTCTAACTGGTTATTGTTGAAAGTCCATAAGCAAGGCAATTATTGTGAAGGGAACAAGAATATGCGTATGTGAGCACCATTCTGGAGTGTTTAATCCTTAGCACATCTGCCCATCCCTTGTTTTGTAGTCACTGAGCTTGTTCACCACATTATCTCCCTTCTCTAACTCAGCAGTTCCTCTGCCTCACTCTGTGCCAATGGAATAGCAATGACTGATTAGGATAAAAAAACTGAAAGAAGTGAAGATATTTTAGAGGCCTCAAATGTTTGCCTGGCCAGTTTTGATGAAGTCTCAGTGTTTCAGGGGGCATGTTTTGGAGTTACATAGTAACTCACCTTTCTGTATTTGGTGGTTTTGTGTATGTGTCTGTATATATAAAATAGTCTGAATATATAACCTGGCGTTGATGAGCTTGTATTGACTTGCCTGAAGTCAAAAGATATCATAAGTTCTCCCAAACGGTGCAGCAAAAAACCATACAGTTTTTCTCGTAGCTTAGAAAAATTTTATCTCAAGTAACAATAGTATTTTATGTTCTGTTAATTGTTCTCAGTTTTCTATTTTTAATAGCTTAAACGTAAACATCCATTTGGTTGGGTTTTTTGTCACAGTTATTTAAAATCAACTGTAGTCTTTGTTTTCTGCATAGACTAAATGAAAATTTAAAAAGATATAGAAGGATAGAGTGGATTATTTTATAACTATATGTGTTATTAAAAAATACCCTTAGCCTGCGTACTGTTGTTGCCAGGTGTTTGTAGCTTAGTCTGAACTTAATGTTACTGAACTTTTTGTGCCATTGTGGACAAACTAGGGGTTTAATTGTACAAGAGTATCATCCACAGAGTGTAATTGTTAGTAGTTTAAATGCCATGCTTATTGTCATAGCGGAAGCACAGAGTAGAATTGGAAAAAGGGCTTAATAAGCAGCTTTGAAGGAATTAGGGTTTCTGAGGGTTTTTTGTATTTGTGTGCCAAATTGACAAAAATTACTTGCTGGATTTTATTATCCTGTACTTCATTGCATCTCTTCCACACACAGGACATTCATCGCACTTTGAGAACTCTTTTGAGGGATCCTCTTTTGATATCGGAAATATTTCCCTTGCACTCTATTCTGCCTTGTTCTCTTACTCTGGCTGGGATACGCTCAATTTTGTAACGGAAGAGATCAAAAACCCAGAAAGGTAAACGATTTGAACTTTCTAAACCTGTATAGTTACCAAGATGCTTGTTTTGTGGCTGTCTGTAATGATTTCTGAGCCTGTACAGAAATGAGTAGAACTGCTCTATACTTAAATGGTAAGGCTGTGAACAACCACCAGCGAATATTTACTAATTTTAAACTACATTAAAAGTGGAGGAAAAAAACCAGTCATACAGCAGGATGCTATATTCAGTGCTAGATAAGCTTTCAGTTCAAGATGTTGCTACTATTAATTACAATAATTACAATATTGCAATGAAATAGTTACATAAGTGTAGTCTGTGCTGTGTTCATCTGTGCAATAATTCTGATTTCATATTTAAAAATGTTATCTTTTCCATGCATTTATGCTCTGAAAGTGTGACTGACTAATCTTGTTCAGTCGGTAGTCTGTAAGCAGACACCTTTTATGTTAAAAGTAGAATCCCATTTGATCATTTCTACTTCCTATTATAAGCAAGAACTCAGATTGCTACAGCTGAAAGATAAAGAAAGTTGCAGTCCACAAATTAAATTTGAAAAAATCCCTTGGCTTTAATCTTGGGTGATGCAAAGTCCTTAAAATGTAATTTTAGCTTTTTGTTATATTGCATAACATTTATGAATTCATTTATAAATGGTTTTCAAATTCTTTCTTCTCTGCACTGAGGTTCACGCATCTTTTACTGTGAGTGCAACCTGGAAGCAGAGTCAGAGCTCCCAGCTACTAATTTACTGATTTATATGGAGGCAGTGTGGTGTGTGTTTGTTTTTCTGCTTCCACAGCATCAGACAGACCCAGCTGGAGTTCTGGGCTTCAGGAAATTTTTGAGGAAACTTCCAAAGTGGGTTTAATTTTCCTGCTTTGTTGGACTTTGTTGTTGTTATTGGAAAACTATATATAACATTCATATAAAACATAATAACGTTCATGGCAAATACTCATCCATGTCACCATGTCATGTTTGATTTCAAACTGGGCAAATGCGAGAGTAACACTGTCAGTTCTGCTTTCCTTTTTGAGACACTTGAATATCCCTGCAAGATTTGGGGAAAGAAAAAGGCTGAGAAAAGCCAGAGCCTAAAATTAAAAGTTTTCTTCTGCTCTGCAGAGTTTCTCCCTGTGGAGCTGCAGACTCAGGGCTGTGAGTTTATCTCGGCTTTAAATTGTCTTATCTGTTTACATCTAGAGGTTTGCAGTGTTTTCATGTTACTCTAGACTTTTTTTGTACTACTTTCTAGGCATGTGTTTGCTAGTAAGATAGATCACATCCAAAGATTCACAGCTGTGTAGCATTTTTGGATCTGCCCTCTGCATCTCTAGTTTCTGCAGTTACGCAGCCTAATTAGCTTGTTCTCCGCAGTGATGCGTGCAGTTGAGAAGATCAGGGGTTTGGCTTGGATTAGTACATCAGTTCCAGAAGTAGATGCTAGAAGAACAGCACCATTCCCCAGTGACTCAGAGCTCTGCCCCTTTGGGTTCTAGTTGTTGTAATTAATATGACCAGTAGGAAATAATTTAAAGCATATAAATTTGAAGGCTGTTGTTACTGATCTGGAAACCCTGAAGTTAGGGTACTAGAAGAACGGTTGTATAGAATCCCTTTTTACATATAATTTGGGTTTTAAGTTATTGCAAAAAATACTATTTTTTCCATTCTATATTAGAATTTGTAGTTTTAAAAGAAACCAAACTCTTCCAGAGATACCTATTTTGAAATTTTTATTCTGTCTTCATACCCTTTATCGCTAAGGTAAAGAATGCAAATAAATAAGTTTATTCTGTTATTAATGACATTTTTTTTTTTTTCCTGAGTTACGGGTTTTGGGGTTTTTTTGTCTTACAGGAACTTGCCACTGGCTATTGCAGTGTCTATGCCAATTGTGACTGTGATCTATATTATGACCAATATAGCTTACTATACAGTGCTGGATGTTGATGCCGTTCTTTCTAGTGATGCTGTGGCAGTGGTAAGTTGACCATATGGTACTTTGTGTTAGTAATTTTTCACCTTTTAGGGATGCGTTTCGTTTTGAGGAACAAAACAGAAAAAATCCCTAGTTTATTGTAATACTTCACAGAATACAGGAGGACAGAACAACTCATCATGAATAATTTAATCTTAAATAGAAAAATAGTTAATGAAATCGTGTATAATGATAATATATTACCAGATTTATTAAAACAAGATGCATTTTGTTAATGTATTTTGTGAAGACCCTAATTAGACTTGTGCACTTTAAGCTGATTTTAAATTAGACTCATTGGTATGTTCCTTCATGCTGCAGTATGTAGAAAGCTGGAGAGGTATGCAGAGCAGTGTGCACTGAGCTACATTCTGTTGAGCTAATAATTGGTGCAATGAGTATCTGTAAATGGTTGTGTTGCAGCTCAGCTATAACAAAGTTTAGCTTTGTGTGTCCTTTTTAATAACTTAAATCACTGTCTTCCCAACATTGTATTAATTCCAACAACTTCTCATATTTTGAAATTATTTATTTTTGTATATGGATGGAAGTTTGAATCCAGTTAAAATATATAGGCTTCTTAAAGTAAAAGCTGGTCAAAACATGTTTTATACTTAAAGCTAATCATTAAACAAAAGTGAAGGGTTTTTTTTGCCCTGTAGCTAGTGAATTAATTGGATAGTTCTGGTTACTATATCCTTCCAAACTGAGACTTAGAAAATTTAATCTTCTTTTTGGTTATTTAAATTTATAAGGGAAAGAAATAGCTTTCCTTCCTTTTAGATTACCAGTTGGCTTCTAAAATTTAAGTAGTTAGACAATGGACAGAGTTTTAAATACATCAAAATGAAGGAAGTATTACTAAGATTAAAAACTGGCTTAGCAAATCAGTAAGCTCTTGTTTCAGGTATTTAGGCAGATAGTTCTGCAAAAGCACTTACCTGACTTTCTTTCAAACTTGAGAAATATTTATATTTAATGTAAGCTTTCAAAATAGTTTATGTAAATGTGGGCTGTAACTTGTTTCAAATGTAATTACGTGGATGTTTTACTTTCAATACATTTTGAAATAATAAACTTTAATTCTTTGCTTCTTTTTAGCTGGAATATGGACATACAAAGTTGTCATAAAATATATTGTGAATAACTTGGTAAAACACTTCAGAATGAAACAAAACAAGACAAGAACAGAAAATATTTAATTTTGAATAAGCATATGCTAAGGGGTAATAAAAGCTCCAGGAATATTTTTCTGTTATGGGCTGTAATATCCTATATAAAGTACCTTCCAGCGACTCATAATGGAATTTTTAATTCTTGTCTAGAATTAATTAATCCAGACAAAACTAAAAGCCAATACACAGTCCACTGACTGTCCTGAGTTCTGTAAAGCAACACACTATTGTTTTGTTCTAACAAAGACTTGGAAAATACACTTCTTTGACAGCAGTGGAATTCTCCGATCCAGCCTATGCCCTAAGAGTATTCTGTGCCTACTCTACTGCTCCTGGCCTTTGTCGTCACAGAGGTTTATGCAGGCATTTGGTGAACAGGATCAGGAGAACTGATCCACCCTGGTAGATGGGGGGAATGTTAGCAATGATTCGCTGTCGGCCTCTCAATCTATGTTGCTGCCCACAGCACGTGGTAGCACTGCAGCAGCAATTGGTGGCAAGATAAAGGAGGGACAATGGATGCCTGAACTTCACTACATATGTAAAATCCAGGCCTAAATTTTTAAGATTTTATATACACTTCATTTAGTTTTTATTTGACATTGTTCTTGACCAAAATTGAGTATATATTTGTGTGTGTGTATACATTTATGCATATAGACATACTGTGTAATTTTACACAAAATTGTAATACTCAGAACTGGACAAATTGGGTCTTCCTCTCTAGTATAGGTTGCATTAGACTTGGAGGAGAAAAAAGGAAGGAAGACTTAAGAATGATATAAAGTCCTTAGTCAGTGTAATTGTATGCAGAGATATTGGGTGATCAGGACAAGAATGAAAAAATATGTTTGCAATTTCCAGAGTTATTGGGGGATTTACTTCTTGTGCCAGTTTTAATGGAACTTAACCGAATGAATGACTTTTGAAGTCTACAGCTGTACTTTTTCACTAGAGCTCAGGATTGCCAAATACTTGAACTTCAAAGTTTAGCTAATATTATGGCTAAAGGCATTTTTGCTGAGACATGTCATCAGCTGGCAAACAGTGGTCTTCTGATTGCCACTACGTGTGTCCCTTTTAGAATGATAGGGTGAAACTGCAGCTGAAATTTAATACTCAACATGTGACTCATTAAAGATTCCTTTTCATTGCTGATATGAATGTAATTGCCCAGTTTTATGAAACCAGCTTTAAGCTTGAATCTACGAATGCATTAGCAAGTAGTGTGGACCTCGGGAAGGGTGTCTGTAGAGTGGAATGGTTGACCCTGAGGACCTGACACGCACTATACATACTTCAGGGGTATTTTACTTTGGATTGCCTCTAATAAGGTCCCGTGGACTGAATGCATATGTGTGGTTGGAGTAGGGGAGCGCAGTATGCATACTCTTGAAGTGCATCTTCTAATTCAGCCTGGTCTAAAAGGGAGGCTCTCTTTAGCTCTGATGCTAAACAATGTGAACCAAAAAGCAATAAGTGGCACTAATTGGGAGACTTGCTTCAAAAGTGCACTTGGGGTCCAAATTAAAACACTCATAATGCACCCGGAGTTTTCTAGTGAATAGGGGAAAAAAAGGAGCAAATGACTGTAATATGTTTGAAAACTCTCCGGTACTACAGAAATGTAAAACTTGTCATGGTGAAATTTCTCTGGGTGGTGGAAGAGAATTTTATCCTCAATAGAATCTTCAAGATGATTTAGGCCATTGTGATCAGTGGATGAATGAAGAAAGGAGATGAGAATTAAGCTGTTCAAAAAACCGGTCTGCTGAAAATGAGCCACCTTGATCTGCTCGTATATTCTATGTGTGATATATGATAAAGATTGCTGCAGTTGCCTTATTGCCCTCTATGTAGCTCTAGGGTGAAAATTACAATAATGATGTTTTTTAAAAAAGAAATATGATAGTAATATTGCTGCATTTTAGAGCCTTTTGTGTAGTAAAGCAGCAGTTAAGTTTAATCTTGTTTCTATTTTGGGAATGAATGGAGTAGCTTTCTCCTATTCATTTCAGTCAAGAGGCTTTGAGCTGGAAGGAGAGGGGAAGCTAGGTCCAGCTTCCAGATGGATAAGAGCAAAAGTTACAAGTAAAAGAAAGACCAGTAATAGTGTATCTTTGCATATCACCTTGCATACTGTTTTTCTTGGTGGTTAGGAAGTGAAAGAAGTCTTACCAAGGGATGATATAGAATAAAAGTATAAAATGTCCTTCTTTTACCTCAGCATTAATTTCACTGTGGTATAGTCTCAGTGTTGGGGCTAAGAAATTCATTTTTTTAAGTTCTTCTTTGTTGAAGTAATTTAAGTGATACAGCAACAGCTAGCTTAGAAGTTCTGCAAGTGCTCTTCAGACAGTTGCTGATCCTGTAAAAATCACTTCCTTTTTCAAAGATTCCTGTCAGAGATTCACAGTTGACACTGTTTTACCTCCCTATACAAACCATCACAACCTGATATTTGGCAGCTTACTTCTTTTACTTGGAAAAGCTAAAAATTATTCCTGGTTGAAGCAAGCAGTTGGTTGTCCTGCATAGCTGGCTGTCACGTTTCTTGGGGTTGTACAACTTTGTCTGTAGACTGGGGGTAAAGATGATGACTTGAGCTGCCTCTTTGAAAACCGTCATGTGAGTTCAGCATTGATCAATCTGAGTTAGATTGGTGTACTGATACACTAGAGCAGACTTGCTTTGCTTCGACATGCCCTCTCCCTCAATGAAACGGGAATATGGGAGGCTGTGTGTTTTAGCTGGTTTATTCTTTGGTGTATAGTTTAACAAATGATGAGTCTCTCTCTTCTAACTGAATTCAGCTAGAAATTCTTAAGTTACTCTTGGACCTTTTGGGTATTACGTCTCTTCCTTCCTTTGGCCGGTCACTGACTTCTTTTCTGAAGAGGAAAATCTGCTGGTCTTTGGCTGCCAGTATCACGTCTACCTTCTTTGCTTGCACTGGCACCTCCTGGTAGGTTCCTGTGGATGAAATGCACGTTCTGTACCTTATACTGGAAGAATTCTTTGTTAGGGACAGGCAGTTGCTTTTAGAAGAGAGCTGTTTAGTAAGTCATTTGCCTTCTTTCTTGGAGCTAGCCCTAATTCACTACCAATGCAGCACTCCAGTTACCAGTCATATAGTAAGTTCTCTGGCTTTGGAGACCAAGCTAAAAAGTTGAGCCAGAACTTGAAAGAGTGCTACATAATATTTTCAATATGAGAAAGATAAGAGACTTTGGAAAACATTGAAGCCTTATTCTACAGCTAGCTATTCAAAATGCTAAGAACAGGATAAGCACCTGAGACGATTTAGATGAAGTATCTTTAGCACCTCCATGAAGACATAAATGAAACTGCTTTACTGTTGGAGCTCACATCTGTAATCTTAATGTGGGCCATGCAGAAGAGACATGTTACATGCAGTAGACATGTAATATGTTAATGCAGTAGAGTAGTACTGGTTTCTCTTACCGGAAGATTGTATTGAGTGACCTAAAGGTGAAGAGAGAATTTCATGGTAGACCTTGCACCGCACTGGAACCTTTTTCTCCAAGAAAAGGTGTTGCCAGTAATACAAGGAGAGAATTGTGTCTGTTTGAATAGAATCAGTGAACAGAATGGTGGTTGAAACAAGAATTATATGAAACCTGAACATTTAAATTGCTTTCTTTTGCACCTTTACAATTTTCTGACTCTGTTTGCAGTTGATGTGCATTCTCTTTCCTTTCTTCAGTGTGTGTGGTGTTAAATCTAATTTGGTCAAACTGAACAGATGTCATCTAGTATCTTGACAAATGTAGTCTATGGCAGTGGAAGAAAACTTCATCCACTCAGTGGCTTTTTTGCATGTGCGGCTTCCTGAGTGCCATAAATCGTAGTTTCTTTGCTTCCTTCAGGCAGTACCTCCTTAAAGGCCTAAAAAGCTAAAAATTGAGGAAACATACTAGTTCTGACTGCCACATCTTCCTGTAATGTCGAAAAGTATTCATACTCTGCCTCAAGAGAAAAGTCAAAGCAGAATTCATTGCACTTCCAAGATACTAGTCAGATTGCTCACATATATTAGTCTCCTTACTGCTCTATATGACTTTCAGGGTAAGGTTGTTACAGAACTGAGCCTGGAAAAGCTCACACGTGCAATAAGATCTTGAAATCAGCTACATAAAGAGGCTTTGTAGATGAGTTTTGAGCCTCCCTGATAGAAACACCTCATAATCTTTACTTTGTGGAAGTTTCTTAGTCATGTTAGCCTACGTTCTCTTTGCATTTATCCAGCTGATCAGTGCTGTTCAGTGCTTTGCCAGCCTAGCATGTGCTTGCAGCTCCGTATGCTCTGAGTGTAGTCTGACGTTTTTTGTGTACCTCATAAGTGCACTTCTTGTGTGCAGCCAAGTTTGATGAAACAATTCTCATCTTGTGACTTGTAACATAAATGTGGGTCTTTTGAATCATCTGTTTGAATTACTGGGTGTGAGGCAATATCCTGTGTACTTTGTTGTGGCAGCTCTTTATGTGGGGCATTTCCCGCTGCTTGTAGTTCAACCTGTTTGTATAGAACGGTTGCTTGGACCTTTAAAAGGACAAAAAAGGGTTCTTGCAAACCATTCACAGATTACCAGCTGATGATCATGAGATCAAACTAACCTGAGATAAAAATAGAATGTATTTAAATCGGTCTTTCATGTCTTGAAACAAAGCTGTAATTCAGTTTTTGACCATTCTTCTGGGAGCAGTGTAACATTTTGGTCATGATGAAACGAGGGCAGTTCAGCTGAGAAGCACATGGCTGGAAGCTTCTTCCTCCATTGCTATTCCCTGTTTGTGGTTTGGAAAAAACAAAATCAAAACTAAGGGCAACAATTCCAGGTGCATGTCTTTCTACAGTGTGCGTGTATATATGTGTATCTTACATGTCCAATGGATGGGAGGGCATAAAAGGACATTATCTGTAATTGCAAGTGCTGTATCAGCTGCTGAATTCTCTTACTGTTTCCTAGCTGTTAGAAGCAGTTACAGCTCAAGTCTGGACTACAGGACTTGTCAGACCATAGCAGAGATGACAATTTAATCTCTTAATCCTTCTTGCTCTTTAGACTTTCTCAGAAGAAACCTGAGAAGAAATCCGTCCCCATAGTGGTGGCTTTCTCCTGTTATGGTGGACTAAATGCTTCTGCTATAGCTGCCTCCAGGTAGGCTCCTCTGTCATCCTCCGCATACCCTTACAAATGCTCCATTCTTTCCCCTGCTGCCAGTTCATTTGTTTTTATAAATGCACTTCACTACTCCCAGAAGTAGTGGCAGTTAAAGTGGAATTGGTCAAGTGCTCAGTTCCGAGCCCAGGTCTACCTCAGTTGTGGAGGATCCATGATTGTACAATTGCAGTTTTAGCAGATAGCAGCTACTAACTCCTCTTCCTCCCCCCCTCTTTTTTTTTTTTCTCTTGGTGCAGTGCACGTGCTGTATGTGCTTGATAACTTGGTTGCTTTTTGTACTTTTGTCTGCCCTCCTTTCTTATGCACACAGTTGAATGCTTATTGCGGCCACTTTTACTTACGCTTCAGTAACGCTGCAAGAAACACTGTAGAGATCTTTGGTTTTGTCATTGTTCAGAAGAGAGCATAGCTCAGCTTTGGCGAAGGCGTTTCTTGGCATCTGTTAAAATGGGGACGCTGAAGGATTTATAAATGTGTACCCTGAAGTATAAAATGTGTTTATTGTCTGAGTAGTAATACATGAACTGGGCTCATTTTTATTTTAGAAAGGAGGGTGAAACCCTGTCAGAAGACACCTGCATAAAGGCAGAGGGTCTATACTTGTTATGTGAAGCTAGTTAATATCACTAGAAAGTTTAGCTAACCTTCAGGTATCTTTCAACTTTGTTTTGCTGAAAGATCATTTTGCAGGCAGATCTACTTGGCAAACCAAGCTGAATTTTCTAGATCGTTCTCAGTTAAAACCCTCTTTTGCCTTACCTCATTTAGGGAAAAGTTAAGCTCTTGAAGTTAATGCTCCACCCTTTGCTCTCTCAGGAATCCCAACTACAACATTAGAAAGTGCATTGGAAATGACAGTGCTGTCACTAGGTTATTCTCTCTTTTGAAGAGGCTGAGTCATACAGATCTAGGGAAATTTATTATTTGACTTGGAGCTGGATCAACTGTTGTTATACATCATATCGCTTGCATCCAGAATACATTGAATTGGTAGCGTCTTGATCTGTGTATAATTTGTGGCAGTGATACCATAGCTTTGCCTTAACTCTTTGTGGTTTTTACTGCTTAGATAGGTGATTGCTGTTTTCCAGGATGTGTGAAACTACATTAGCATACCTTAGACAGATCGGATATACATCACAGGGTGGAAATAGCCTTTGAGTTAGTACCACATCTGGCATTCCACACTGGCCCATTACTAGGTGATTCAAAAGGAGATGGGAAATGCTTGCAAAGAACAAACACAGACCTGCCTTTTGAGGGGAAAAAGTTTCTCCAAATGTCGCATTAGCTAATTTGCATCCTGCAGCATAAGATTACATTTATGCATTTTCTCTCTCGTCTTTAACTTTAGCTGTTAATATTACTTATGTAAATGCTTATCCTTTAGGCAACCTTACTAAACATCTTAATTCTCTAACATCTTGTTGAGTGAGTTCTGTATCTTAGCTTTGTGTATTATAAAAAGAAAAATACTCTAGCAGTTGTAAGTTTGGTGTCTAGTAATTTCACTTGTTTGGCTTCAGAAATCATCAGTCCAGGTTTAAATCATCCTTTAAAATATTCCAACAACTGCCTATTAGAATTTTCATCTTGTCCTTATTCTTACTTGTTCTGTAGACGTTGTCTTAATTCATTCACTGGATCGTTACGAATTACATTCTGCTTTGGGAGACCATGTGTCTCACAGCTGTATTTAGATCCAATAAAGATCTGAGAGCAGCACTGTGGGTTCTAATAATTATTTATTCTTGAGCAGCAGAAATCTTTTATATAAAATAATGTAAATTTATTGTTGCTTGTTCAGTTTCAATTGACTGAAAACGGGTAATCAACGGTATATAGAACACATTTCTTATGGCATGGTCTTTTGCTAAATTTCTGTTCTGATTTCAGTGTGAAATAGAATTCATACATGGATTAGTTCTTTTGTAATTTTCTCTTGTTAATTTTTATAATTTCTGTGGGAATCTGTGTGTGCATTTGTCCACCTCTGTGTTGAAGCTCCACTTGGAGGGAAGCTGTACTAGTATGTATAAACTAGAAGAGCTCAGGAAGAGATGTGCTTTATTAAGAATCAGGGTGACTAACACAGTTGATGCAATGACTTTGGACCTTTTGGCAAGTGTCCCATTGAAGTGTCCCTTAGCAGCAGGAAATCCTGTCTACCTTTGCGGCTCAGCTAAATTACACAAAAGGATAGAATAAATTTTGCTTTTTAGTGTAGATGATGGTGTATGGCTAAGCAGAGCTGGATTCTGAAGCTTAGTGCTGAACAAAGCCCTTTGTTAACCCAGACAAAGAACACGAAACTTTAACCAGCCAAGCGTTGTTTTATGTAAATTTTTCTGCATTTTATGGTTGAAAGATTGACATTATATGCAGGGTTTGCCTCATGAAAATCAATCACTAATTTCATTTAAAAAACCCTTATTAAGTCATTTAGGTTTTTTGACCTTAAAATACATTCAGAAAACAGATCACAATGCTCTGCTTTTGGTGATCTTGTTCCTGGAGTGATTCAATCAAAATTTGAGCACTGTTAAATCCTGATAACTTTATATGCTACAAACAAAGGCCAGTTCTGAATGTTAGTCTACATTGACTGAACTTCTTGGCTCATAAATGTTATGTTGAAGACCAGTAGTTTAAAGGGGCTGTCAAGAGAGAGGTATTTCAAAATACTGAAATATTAAAAACTGAAGAAAATTTCTGTAATAGGCAGACCTACAGGAAGTTGAACTAGTATATATGCTTATTATGTCTGAGGATCTTGAAACTGATAAAGCAAGAGAGAGCTAAGAATGATTTAGAGAAAAGTTCATAAAAAGGCTTAGATTACTGCTACCTGCTGACACGTAAAATGTTCTAATACCCACAAAATCCTTGGGGTTTGTTTGAATACTACTTATACATACGTGGTACGTACACCTACACCTTTCTGTTTCTATAAATAGTGGTTTTGTGCTGCCTAATGTAGACATGATCCTTTTGCTACCATGACTGTTAGTTTGCTTCAGTAGAAGAAATCACAGAAGTAATTTAGTTATCAGTAGGTAGAATTGGGATAGGAAGGCTTCCACCTATGTCTTCTGAACACAGCATGAGCTGTTTTCTGCTTAACTCCAGACGTGCTAATGTTCAGACATGTACAATGCTTATTACCGAGATGGGATGTAGAATAGCTGTCAGTCTTCATGTATTGAATTTCTTGATTTTTTTTTTTTTTTTTTTTAAATTTTAAAATTTTTTTT
>Ga0065711_1038716_pt1 | contig 18484 bp, 10 predicted proteins | sample Hoacrofraction12_FD_59098 | JGI IMG/M metagenome (GOLD analysis project Ga0065711, IMG submission 59098) | Hoatzin crop microbial communities from Cojedes, Venezuela - Epithelial fraction 12 v2 (version 2) | ecosystem: Host-associated > Birds > Digestive system > Esophagus > Crop | place...
CCCGCCTGGACAAGGTCCTGTGCAGCCTGCTGTAGGTGACCGTGCTTCGGCAGGGGGGTTGGACTAGATGACCCACAGAGGTCCCTTCCAACCCCTACTGTTCTGTGATATTCTGTGATATTCTGTGCTAAAGATGGCTGAAGCTGCCAAGACAGATGCTGAAGTCCATTAATGTCAATATGAATCTTAACTATGCTGATCTACCCTGCCAAGGACTGCTGTACTCACCCCAGCCCCAGGACGTTCCTTTAAGAGAAATGTTCCTCAAAGGGCCCTTAAGAGAAGACAGCTTCCCTTGAGCACTCGTCTGATGACTCATCTAGCAGAACCTAGAGAGCCCCTAATACCACCACTCATTTGTGGTTTGCCACATCACTACCCTATCATACGAGGTCGTGGACATCCATCCTATCACCGGTTCTCCCTGCCACGAACTTTCCATATCTGCAGGTGCTGTGACATGCCTGGGCCAGCATGCCCCTGTGAGATCCCAAAGGAGAGACAGGTGAGGGATAAGAACTACTGAAAGGACAGATGCAGTCCTCTCCTGAGCCCAGGGGTCTTAAGGAAAGACATTGACAATGCAGGAGTCACAGTGAATTGCTTTGGTGGGCATGAGACCCTTGGAAACTTCTTCCCACAGTGGCCCGTCAGTCCCATGTACAGGAGATGCTGAATAGGCCATGCTCAGGTGGAGATTCCAGCTCTCTCACAAAGTCCCAATGGAACAGCATAACAGGGAGTAACATTCCTGTAAAAGCTGATTCCTCCCTCCCACAAAGGAAATGGCAGATCCTCATGCCTGGTGACTGTTCTTGGTCTGTTTTTAGCTTTTCTAAGTTCCTTTTCTTGACTTCACCATCCTCAGAAGTGTTTGCAGCTTAAGCTGTGTCATCTGAATATGTCATTAGTCACTGAATAGCCGAGAGAGGAACAGTCAGCTGGGGAGGATTCAGGACTATATAATACTGATCTCTGCCCTCCATAGATTATGAGCATTTTTCTAAGTGCCTCTAATTTTAATCTCCCAAGCTGTGGCTTGTACAAAAATATATTCAATGGCCTCCTCTCTAGTGCAGTATCTTTATATTAAGGATTTTCTTTTTCACCTCAGGAAGTCAGCTTTGTGGCAGACCATCTCATTTAAAATCTAGTATAACAACAGTGGCATTTTTCTGTGGAAAATTGGAAGTACCAGAGGTGATAGATTCAACTTCTGCCTGTGTCTGGTTACAAGTGTTGGAGATGGAAAAAATTATTTTGAAACATATCACTGAAAGTTCAGATCTTTTCAGTTAGTGAAAGTAAGAAATTTACTTCTGCCTGTAAGTAATAATTATCTGTCTAGAAATCATAGTGATGGAGAAAGACAGCTCAGCAGGGTAAAAGGAGAATGAGAAATCCCGTGATATTCTGAAATATTAGAAAGGATCAGTAAGTGATCTGTCTGTATCTCCTTCCTGCCAGTGTGCATATGGGATGGGAACACAATAGGGAAACAAATAAAACATACAGTAAAATAAAGCAAGAACCTGACAAGCAGCACATTGATGGCCCTCTTGTGATCAAGGTAAGGCCAGCAGTTAGAGGCAGGGTCCAGCTGCAAGGAACAGGAGATTGGTAAGGAGACAGAGCCGATGTGGGTTTAATCCTCATCTCAGAAGAGTCAGACTGTTCCAGGGCTTCTCTGGTGTTATGCAGGGATCAGACTTTGTGCCTATGTGAAAAAAGAAGAGTGGATGTGCATGAATCAGACCAAAGGTTCAGAGATATGGATCAGGTGCTTCTATCTAGGTACTGACTGAATGTCTGTCATTGGTTCATTTATGGGCTTCCCACCCAGGGCACCACGAAGGGACAGGAGCCTTTTCATCATCTTCCCTGTGGTTGCTGACCTACAGCTCTAGGCTGAGGAAACCCAATGGCTCCTGGTGACCGCGGGGGCTATTTTCTCTTCCCTATTTTGTTGTGTACTAGGACAGATCACCACTGTGCAGTTTCATTCACCTCCATCGCTGGCTTTCAGGGAGCTTATTTTTAGTACATGGACATCACTTCCTCCTCATTTTTTTTTCCTTTATTCTTCCTCTGCACCAGCTTGGTTATTCAGCAACCTGCCCCTCTCAAATCAGGCAGGGATTTTCATTTTGGGAGGCTGGGAAGCTGGTAGAGACAGCAGCCATTAGCAGATGTTTTAGGAAAGACCTTTAGAAACAGAGCAAGGGTAACAGCACTTCTCTACTATATACTGACTATCTGATACTTCTCCCAGTGTTTCCCCCTAAGTGTGTATTTTTTAACTTGTTGTGCTGGGAGCCATTTTTCTTTGGTAGACACTCCTAATTTTTAATGAATCATGAAACTCATCTGCATTTAACCACCCTTATGCTTAGCACTTTCTGTTCTTAACCAAAAACATCTTTCATGCTGCTGGGCCTTCCTCCCCACACCGTTTCAGATCGGCAGTACAGCTTCATCTGCAGTTGGTGCCCTGAGTGCTGCGCTTCCCCTATCACCCGTTTCAGGCGGGAGCGAAAACACACCCTATCCGCCTATGATATCCTCTTTATTTCCTTGTTGCAGCCCTTTTCATTTCTCCCTGGCTGTTCTCTGACAGCTGCAGCCCGGGCTCCAATCTACTGCAGGTGGCTCTTTTTGCCCTTCAGGCTTTCTTCACCATTGTGATGCATTAATGAAGTAGAGCTCCCTGTCAGACTTCATCAGCAGTCTTGTGAAGGCAGAATGAAATCACTTCTATTGACCCACTGGCATATTTATAGGCTCCTTCTTTTTTGCTGAGTATGGCAGTTATCACCTTTCCATCCCCATGTTGTGTTTATTCAGCAGAAAGCTAAATCACATCTGTGCACAAGTGGAACATTAATCAGTAAACGTAAGCCACTCATAAAGACTGCCGAACCTATCTAATTACCAGAGCTGGGACAGCTCGCAACACCTACCCCTCTGAGGGGTTCGCAACCCCATCAATCCACGGCCCTCTAAACCAAGCCCAGCAAGCTCACAGACTTTTTCAGCTCTCCTTTTGCTAGACTGCCCCCAGAAAGCAGCATTTTAAAGTTTTCCTGGACATGTTCCTGATACGTCTCTTTTCACCTACAGAAACAACAACAAACATACAAGGGAGTAAAATTTTTTCTTCTTTTTTAACTATACCTCTGTTCTCCCATTTCTTATTCTATTTATCAGACGGAATTACTTCCCACATAATCTGTTCTCAGGCATAGCTGTGTCTGCCTGCTCATCTTAACAATTTTTTCCCCATATTTTCCACTAATTGCCAAAATCAATCATCCTTCTTGTTAGTTGGGTTGGAGTCTGTCACACTTGCAATTGTATTAGCTTGTATTATAATACTAGATAAAGCATAATACTACATCAGTGTGGTAATATTTTCAGTAATGATGCATAAAGAGCAAACACATTTGATAAACTTTGTGTGAAAACCAGTTAGTTTATGTACTCATATTTACAATGGAAAAAACGTGGTGTCAGACAGAGTTTGTATCATTTCTTGATGAGATTACAAATTTGGCTGCCCAAGACAGATATACTTTAGCTTCTAAAAAGCTTCTGACTCTTACTTCGTTCTGAAGGAATTAGTGGTTCTCCTTCCGAGTCTCAGTTAAATACTTTCTTTTCTGAAATTTTTATCAGCTCCATCTAGAACACATTAAATGGATTAAAACATGATAAATCTACAAATCTTAAAATAGGGAAACATCATCTTCAGGGGAGATTTCCAGGCAGTAATCTTTTCTTAGTCCAGTGCCACATTCAACAGTCAAGAGGAAAATCTTGGAGGTAGATTTTGCCAAAGGTATAAAAATGTATGGAATAGTTTAAAAGGACAGATCAGTTCCAAAGAGAAAAATGGCTTATTTTAGCAATATGACTTGTAATGAAATTGAATCTGAGAATCAAGATTATAGATGGTATTTATGAGAGACAAAAGCAGTTAAGAAAAAGACTTTGGGATCAGGACAATCAACACAGTGCCTCGTGGCAGCAAAGGAAGTAAACATGGCCCTTGACTGAGTGATCAAGGGAAGGTCGGATAGAAAGTGGGAGCTGTTTACAACACAGTGAGATAATTAGCAAAACCCTCTAACCAATAACAGCCTGTAAGTTTATTGTATGTGAGAATGTAAAAAGAGATCTTCAAGATTTGTTTCAGTAACTAGAGAACCTGATTACTGTGAGAAGCTAAAGATACTCACTTTAGTGTATACTATTCAGGAGGGAATGTGATCAAGTAATTAGTCAAAGGGGATGTAAATTTCAGATGTTAGTAAACTTATTTAGCTAATGAGATGAAAATATAGCAAGAACCTGAGCTTGGACACTTATGCTGAATAAATGCAGTGTTGGAATAAGATATAAGATATATCTAAGATAATTTTAAAAGTAAAGGAAAACAACCATTGAGACAAGGTAGCTAGGTTCGCATTGGTTTCTCTGTCACTTGTTCAAAACAAGATAGCAAAGCCTCCAAAAAGAGATGCCATACTTCAGCCAAAAGTTATTGTATTTTATAGAGAAATCATTTGGTACAATTTTAGATTGGATGATTTTCTATCCAAGCAGGTAATAACTCCAGTCCTTTGGGGGTAGCCTTTTCATACTGAACAGTGATCTGTCTTCATGTCCAGTAATGGGCCTCACTTGAACTCTGAAAATTTTACTGATGGTAAAATGGATAATTAAAATTTTAGGGCCTTGCCTAAGATGTTAAAGGAAATTATTAGGCCCGGGAGGAAACGGCTTAGAAAAACCTATAGACATCACTAGAATACAGGTCAGTAGGTATCAGTTGCAAGGATCATGTAAATCGTACACAGTCAGGAATTCAAGAAACTCATATGTAGATTATTGAAATAATTTTTCATTGGATATGCAGCATCCTTTAATTTAACTGACAGCAGTTTTAAAGGAACACATGGTTCTAATTACAGAGTTATAAATACAGAGAAGTTCTGCTGAGCGGCTTTGTCATCTATGTATTGAGATGAACTTTCAGCTCTTTTCTTCTGAACGAAGGCATGAGCTCTAGTCCTGATGAACTCTTTCTGATTAATGTGTTGATTAAGACACATAGTCATGGTTTGTTACCTTCTCCAGGAGATATCATTGCACTACAGTCTGAAAATAGCAGATGACCACATTTGACGTAAACCTCCCTCCCAAATCATCTTAGCTGGTGTTTCAACATTGATAGATTATAAGATTTTCTCACCATTAATGTTTATTTAGCAGGTCTTATTTTGTTTATCCATGGGACAAAAGAGTGGTCTTGTCCCTGAATGACACTATTTCAAGTGATTTTTCAAGCTTCTGCTCTGTTTGTAAAAATCTTTAGATATCTCCTTATAAAGGTAACCTAGAAATCCAAGATGAGCCTTTATTTATGACATCTGAAATCTTTAAAATACAGTAGCCTGGTAAGTATGAATTAACAAGACTTTATTATCTTACTGTGAGGACTAAGATTATTCCAAGAAAAGACAAATTAATCTAGAGGATATTCCCCTGGGATTTGATTATTTAAAAGAAGCTCATCATGTATGTAGAATTGATTATACTGTGTTGAAATAAAATGAAAGAATCAAACAATGCATATTTTTTCTGTTGGGAAACAGAGCAGCAGTTTGTAAGTCACCTGTGATCTCAGCATCCTTGTCTTCCATATATAAGATACTTTGACTGCCTGCTCCCACAGATGAGGGTCTGTGGAACTGATACAACCTAAGATTTATGCTCCCTTTCCTACCACATAAGAGAAGGGACACCCTGTCTACATCATGTCTATAAATACAAGTACAGAATCAGAATCATGGGCACCTCTTTGCCATCATGTTATTACACATCACTGTTACCACAAAACCACCAAAGACCTCTGTTTCACAGTAACCTTTCCCAAAGGTGATGTTAATTAATTCAGCCTTCATATGGTGAGGATGTCAGGGAGGCGTGGAATGCTCCAAGTGAAGACTACTTTTTCTAGGATTCCTCAGTTCTCCATGTACCCAGCTGCACTGCAGTTTTGATATTTGAAGTAATACCTCCATTGCATGCTTTCAGAAGAAGACCTCTGAAGATTTGCTGAGACCAGGCACTGTTTCCTGCCCTCACAACTCCCAACTACTAAGACAAGGGCAAGTGTACATACTTGTGTGCACATGTGAGCTCAAGAATTCTCTTGCCCTGCTACCTCCCACTCGCCAGCATACACTGAGAGCAATGAATTCAGCAGCTGCCCTCTTCCCCACATCATTCCAGAGAACTGGAGACTTGGAGTGTGTTTTCTTTGTCCTCATTTAATTGTTTCATTGCTACATTACATCTTTTAAAAATACATCAGTAAAAACACCCTTAGTGAGGGCTCACACCTCTCAAGATTAGGTGACCAGTTTTATCTTGTCAACACTAATTTTACTTTCAGCAAGACAAACACATGTTTAGTAGTACCCTACAGATGGCTTACTGTGAGCAGGTGGGGTAGTTTCTCGTGGACCAAATATTGGCTCTTATTTAACTTGAAAACAACCTCAGACTTCTAATACTCTAGACACAGACGATTTCTATTTGGCTGCAAATGCTTGGTCAGGTTTCTTTGCATCATCATATCCACTGCCAGTTGTCCTAAGGAGTTATTTCTGCTGGTTGGAGTTGTTCTCACCACGTGCACAGACAGCATTGGGTAGTGTTTACAGACTGCACGAATAACAACTATTAGTGTGAGTTTCATCTTAGCAGAAACTGAGGAATTTCACCCAAGAAAGCAAATTAACTGTGTTACTTTGAACATTTTTTGAAGTGAAAAAGTACTCTAGCACTACTTTGGGGAGTATATTTAATAAGTTTAACCCCTGAACACCCCTTCCAAACTAATTCTGAGGCAAGTAACCTCAAAAGATAAACTTTGACTACTGCAGAACACAGGAGGTTGTTAGGGTGTGTGGTTACAACCTATGTCTCAGCTGAATGCAACAAAACCATCTACCTATGCCACGAAATGACCCAGGTAAAATAATTAAGGAAGCACTTCAAAAAGACATCCTTGAAGACTATTATCCTCTCTGTGAAGTGCTGATCTTTTATAAAAACACAGAAAAGTTTTTTCTACACACCCAGAAAAGTTTTTCTATGACATACTAATTTTGAATTATCTAGAAAGTGAGGTACTGCTGAGCATTCTAAATGACATCCAGCCAAAATGGGAAGAGAAGGAGAAGGAAAGAACAGAAAAAGATAGACATTGACACAACTGCCCCAAAGAAATGTATCTTATTTCTAAAAAAAGTCAGTAATTGGATCAAGGAAATGTCATATGTCAGAAGATGCTCCTGTCTACAATGTGGTATCATCCTCTGCTCTTGCTGCCTGAACTGGAAACTGATAAAACAGAAGCAGGGAGTTGTTGCTTGTGTGATCTCTCTTACCCTTGTGGCTTATACTCAGCATGGACTCAGCTCTGAACAACCAGTATTCATGTTGCCACAGTGACCACTCTGCCCAACACATCCCAATCTCTGTTTTAAGAGACACCATCTTATTATAGCTCAGTATCTTTCATAGACTCTTCCAAAGCCCACAAAACTCAATGTTTCTGTTATCGAGATACGTACTTCTCATAACATAGGCTCTTCAAGGGGCAGCTTTTCCTTGATGTCTTGTTGACCGCTATATATATGTTATATGAAGTCAGACTGCTGCTGAGGCAGTGAGGGTTAATGCCACACTATGTATTTTGACTAAATGGAAGAAAGGATGGGGGTTGAAAGCATGAGGAGAAGAAGAAGAGAGGAGAATAGCAAAATTTGACAAATGCTTTTCTCAGCATTATGTCAAACATGTTTACAGAACTGCACAATTAATGAAAAAACCCTGCACTAGAGTCCCTAATTACTATTCTACACAGGGTGGAACACTTCTTCATTATCCCTTTTTGAATTGATCGTGTACATCAAACAGTCAAGATATAAATAAAATATGCCTGCATGCATAATACCCTCACATTAAAGCAGAAGGCAATTAACCTATGATTTTTCATTAATTAAATTAAAATAGCCCTCTGAAAATATCTCAAATCAAAACAAGTTCCTTACAGAGTATTTCTTTCTTGACGTGATATACAGAGCCTGCTTGTAAAATCATTGGTCTAATGAAATTACAATAAACGTCCCAAATTTTATCATAGGCTACCAATTTTCTCTGCCTCCATTGTTCAAAGGGCTAATCCTAGTTACAATATTGGTTTTATTTTTCCACCTTTAAAATAATATTTACAGATGCATGTCCACTATTTAGCACATTGTTTACATTTTATTTTTACTAATTAGAGTGATGTTCTTTACAGAATTACAGTAGGTATTGATCTGATCAGAAATTTGGTAGATGAGATCCGACTCTAAGAGTGGGTCACTTTTCTCCTCTGAATTTTATATACATGGTAATAAACTTGGTAAGTATAAGGGTTTATTAACACTTTATGGTTATCTCCAGTTAACCGAGTTTAGGTTATATTGCCAGAGAGAGGTAAGAGTAAGTCTGCTTGCTGCCCCATACACAAACGTATTTCTTGTCAATCATTCTATTCAGATAAATGGAGTTGTTCTAAAGACACCTTCAGATGTTTGTTTGCTTTGTGGGTTGTGAGGAGACACGACCGTAAAACAAAGGGAAGACATACTAAAGACAATACTCACCAAAATATAACAAAATGTCTAAAGTAAAATTGCTGTTTCTAAGATATGCCTGTTTCCCTTCCTCAGATTTAATGGACAGCTACCCATACAGGCTATCGAGGTCACGGATCTGGAAGGAAAACATGATTGAGTTTGGTTTTGTTGGGGGTTTTTGTCATTTTTTTCCTGAAACCCGAGGATACAGAATTTTAGATAGTCACAGTTATTTATAAACCTTTGATAACAAGAAACCACAAAATAAACTACCTGCTTGTTGCATCCTAAAATTATATCTTCATGCTGTAGAAGTGTTAAATTAAGTGTCTATCTTAAAAGAAGGAAAAGAGGTTTTCAAGTACAGAATATATGAACACTGGTGCTAAAGCAACAGTGTATTTCCTTTAACTCAGAAGTCACTTACCTTTTTAAGGATTCTGTAAATTTTGAATTTGCAAGATTTTATCTATTTAATAACCATAATAACTTGTAATAACTTGTAGTATTAGCAACATCACAAATAAGCTGTTGGAATACCAGCATTTCTTCGGTACAGATTACACCTGCCAAGGTAGCAGGAGAAGAAGGCTATGTTCCCTTTCCTAAGTGTTGCTGAGAGTCCGGAGGCCATGGGCAAAAATGAGCAGAGAGCACTTACTGCGGAGAGGGAATACACTCTAGCATCCAAGGAAAATCCAGCATGGTTTTCAGAAGGAACAGCAGAGCTACTGCCTCATCAGGGCCTCAGTAAGTCTCACAGGAGCAGCAATGATGGAAAGAGAAGCACAGCGTGTATTCACTACACATATGCAGGAAGTTGCATATTGAAACACGGAAAGACAAGGACAGATGTTTTGTTATTTTTACCTTTTCAGACATCATAAAGTGGAATGTCTTGCCTCAGGGAAGAGAATCATCTTGGTCCTTATTTGTTTGTCCATAAAATGGAAACTATACTGACCTCACACAAGGGCTACAAGAAGACACACATTAGATTCAATTTATAAAACAAAGAGTTAGTAGAGACCAGCAAGTACTTCTGTTGTGTCACAAGTCTTCGGGTCAGACTTGTCCACAGCCTCTCTTCAGTCTTTCACAGACAATGCAAGCTTCAAGATTTTCACTTTCTGCTAGGGAGAATCCCAAATTTCTGATAGCCTCAGAGCCTGCAGCACTGTTTTTTTTCTGCCTCTTAGCTGTTGGAAGGTAGTGTTCCACTATTGCTTTTCTTGGTATCACTGATGTAATTCTATTCATACATTGAGAGCTCAGGAGCTCATTTAAACTAACATATGCTTTTGGGTTCAATATATGTAGTATGTTTGCCTGGTCTACAGAAGGAATTAAGTTAGATGGCCAAGGCCCCTTAATCTTGATCAAAGTAGAGACACAAACAGGTGAAATAACACAGGCATATCTTTCCTAACCACAATGCAGACATTCATCACACTTTACGTGTTTCCTATTTGAGATTTGGTAATTTAATGAGAAACAATGATCAGAAATTTCAAATGAACTGTAGTTCCAGCTACCCATTCTTCCTAAGATGGGCCAACAGATCGACAATCTAATTAAACTCAGAATGACTGTTTTTCACCTGTATTTATCTTTGAAGATAACTACTTCTATTTCAGACCTGAAAAGGGGCTCATGGACCTGAAAACTTGTCTGTTTTGTCCACCTACATGACTTGCTCTAATACAAGATATTACCACTTCCACATATGTTGCTTTGCATTTATTATTGTATACGAGCACAACTGATATATGGTTTTCTATCCAAAACCATTTCTTTCCCAGAGCAAAAAATAAATACAAACTCTCACCCAGGTCACAGCAGTAGCACAGTCAGAAAATGAATTATACTACACACATGTCTAAAAAAAGCTATCCTACTTTTAATCTTGAATTCCTGCACTCTTTTTTAAAATTAAATGGAAAAAAATCAATGTTTTAAGAAGCATAAGGTGTTAGAACTTGGACAGAAAACTCTATAAAATACTGCCTTCCTAGTCTAGTTATCAGACATTTTGTCTAATTAATTTAACTGATTCTTCTCCTACAAATGTACTACAAAATATTCAATCATGTTCCTCATGGAAGACAGCATTCAGCTCATACAGTCACAGAATCATAGAATGCTTTGGGCCAGAAGGGACCTTTGAAGGTCGTCTAGTCCAAACCCCCTGCAGTAAGCAGAGTCATCTTCAACTAGATCAGGTTGCTAAGAGCCCCATCCAACCTTAACTTGAATATTTCCAGGGATGGATCATCTACCACCTCTCTGGGAAATCCGTCCCAGTGTTTCACCATCATAATTGTAAAAAATTTCTCACTTATATCTTGTCTAAACCTACCCTCTTTTACTTTAAAACCATTACGTCTTGTCCTATCACAACTAGCCCTGCTAAAAAGTCTGTCCTCATCTTTCATATAAGTCCCCTTTAAGAACTGAAAGGCCACAATAAGGTCTCCACACAGCCTTCTCTTCTCCAGGCTGAACAACCCCAACTCTCTCAGCCTTTCCTCATAGAAGCGGTGTTCCAGCCCCCTAATCATTTTTGTGGCCTCCTCTGGACCCACTCAAACAGGTCCACATCCTTCCTGTGCTGAGGGCTCCGGAGCTGGATGCAGGACTCCAGGTGAGGTCTCACCAGAGCAGAGCAGAGGGGCAGAATCACCTCCCTTGACCTGCTGGCCATGCTTCTCCTGATGCAGCCCAGGATACTGTTGGCCTTCTGGGCTGCGAGCGCACATTGGTGGCTCATGTCTAGCTTTTCATCCCCCAGTACCCCCAAGTCCTTCTTGGCAGGGCTTCTCTCAATCCCTTTATCCCCCAGCCTGTATTGATACCAGGGGTTGTCCTGACTCATGTGGAGGATGTTGCACTTGGCCTTGGTGAACCTCATGAGGTTCACATGGGCCCAGTTCTCGAGCTTGACCAGGTCCCTCTGGATGGAATCCCGTCCCTCAAGCATGTTGACTGCACCACTCTGCTTGGTGTCATCTGCAAACTTGCTGAGGGTGCACTTGTTCTCGCTGTCTATGTCATTGATGAAGATATTAAACAGTACTTGTCCCAATACCCCTGAGGGGCACCACTTATCACCGATCTCTGTTTGGACATTGAGTCATTGACCACTACTCTCTGGATGTGACCATCCAACCTAATCCTCATCCGTCAAACAGCCTTTCATCCCAGGGTAGATAACCCCTGATGTCCTCTGTTTCTGATCTTCAGCAGTAGAGCCCACAATGTTAAAGAGCTATAGACCTGTTGCAGGTACCCAGCTGATGCTTTCATGTACAGTAACTGGCCAAGGCTGTTATATCCTACAGAATATTAAAAATAGTTGCATGTCTCCATTCCTCATTTAAAATGTGTGTATGGGTCAGAATAGATTACACTAGATATACTACTGTTTGAAAAAAAGTAAATTCACAAAGACTACAGACTACCAGGTTTTTTTTCAGCCAGCTAGAGTCATTTTATAGGCTTAGCTACATCTCTGTACCTATGCTACAAAAATCATTAAGCTCAGAAAATAGACACTGTGAACTGAAGGGCTGTGCTTATTGCACTTCTGAGGGATTTGGGAGGAAAAGGCATTTTGCGATTCTAAGCTCTAGGAATCACTTTTTTAACCTAGACAGGAAAGACTCCAGTGAGGGCAGAATGGTAGGGCACATATTTCAATTACAGCTCATCCTTAAAAAAAGCTCAACAAAGGGAAAGAAAACAAAACCCAACAGCAACTTATAAGCAGGGTAGGGACTAGGTCAGCATTTCTTTTTGAAAGTTAAATGGAATTTTCATTTCACTTCTTATAACACTTTCTCCCTCCCATCAGTTGTTTTTCTTCTCTTCAACTACTCTTTTGCTAAAGAAACCAATCTGACAAATTATATTAGATTCAAGTTTGTGATATGTAAATATCTTTTAGCAGTGAGGTGAAGCAGCTGAAGACCAGTGCCTTAGACATCATAGTTGCTAATGAAAGAGCATGTCACTTATGTTCAAACAGAAACATGGACTTTTGACTTTACTCCAAGCATCCGAAGACTTCTCTGTTTTTCATGGAATATTAGTCAAACCCCCTCTACAAATGACCTGAAAAATAGGTAACTTTCCCACTTTTCTCCCCACTCCTCGAGTAAAGAGCTCATGAACAGATACACAAAAAATGCTGTGCAAACCAAATGCACACAGGGAAACTCTTTTTGGCTGTAAAACACTCCCTCACCAGAGCCTCAGGGGACTTGCATAAATACAGAAAGTGGAATTGCAAACAGCTGTGGTGTCACAGGCTATCACATGGTTTCCTATGATTATCGCCTAAATAGACAAACAAAAGAGGAAAAAAAGACACTGTTATCAAATTCAGAAGGGAGGAGGTGGGGGGGACTCTGCCTGATGTTTTGCCTGAATGGAGAATCATCACAGCCAGCTTCACCCAGAGAAGCTCCAGTGCATGGAGCAGCCAGGGCAAGAAGACACAGGGGTCTAGTCTAGATTTTCTTTTTTGTGTTACAGCTTAGGATACTTCAAGATGAACTAAATATTTTAGCAAGTTTATGAATCACAGATAGCTGCACTGGCTTTCAAACATTACCTGTTCATAGACTGGAAAGAAACGAGGAAGATAGAGGGCTCTGGCTACACAGAGTTTCCTCAGGCAGGAGTCTGAATATTTTTGCCATAAAACCCCCGCTGTTTTTGCAAGGCCAGCAAGAGCCAGTAGAATATATTTTAAATACTACCACAATAAATCATTTCTATAAACTTGGTGGTAGGGAAAAGTAAGAACATAAACACTAATATCAAAATAATTTTAAGAATTGTAAATGTATTCAAAAATGACATGAAATTATATGCTGGATTATCCTGAAGGTAAATCCAAGAGCTCCCCAGATCAAAAACTGGCCACAGCGTTCAAGAGAGCTCTGCATAATTTCCGCTCAGTAACAAATTACTGCTTGACTGGACAGTTCTTCATGTAAAATTTCCATCTACGAGCACTGGAATGGATTTACTATTAAAAAACAAATAATGGATCACTGGCATTTCTTCATGTTATCCTTTTTGCCAAGAGAGAGAAAAGAAAAACATGACAGATACAAAAGTGTTCTAGCATGAATAGCCTGAACACAAGCTCTTGTCATCCTCCTACCTGTCAAGAGAAGAGAAAAGTAAACACTAATTTAAGTCAATCTAAACTGCCTAAATAAAGAAATCAATAGATATGATTACAACTAACTGTACATTTATTAGATCTGTCATTTGAAATCACTGTATTATATGCCTCTACAGTTCAAGAAAAGCAGAAGAAAGCATAGGATTAGAAATTACGAATTCAACTCCTGTAATGACACAGATAAATTGTGTCTTTTCCACGAAGTAGGATCATGATGGAATTCAAAGCTGTTAAAGGAGCTTAATTCTTGTCTCACACTCTATGGATGCACCCATAGTCTGAGCTCAAAGCACATCTCTCAGAGGATTGGAGTACTGACTTTCATGACCTGTGTAGTTTCTAGCCTATTCCAGCCCCTGTTACAGTGTGGTCAGATCATATTCAAGGTATTTATACTGATCTGGGGGAGGTCCAGGCTCTGGATATATATTAACTGGTGTTTTACGCAGTAATGCACCTGGTGTTATGACTCCAGATTGCATAAAAGAGAATTAAGATGCACAGTGAGGTGCTGACATTGCTGGAGTTATCCCACTGCGGAGAGTTCTGCTGTTTATCCTAAACATACAACTTGCATGTGAATAACACGGGAATTAAACCAGTCTGGTCTCAAAAGTCAGGTTGGAGCTGGTCAGCTTAGCAGTATAGATACACATTAAAGGGCACAGAGCAAATTGTGCACTCCAAGAAGAAAGGAAATTATTCATCTCTCAAACTGCTGCCACGGCTTTAAAATCCACACCTACACAGGGCATCTCTAAAATAATTTAGATTACTCTGAGGATGTAATGTAATTTACAAGCAGATTCTCAGGAGCTTCTGCAGGAGGCAACTGCCCCTAGAGCTCAACGGGAGCAGACAGTTGGTGGCGCACAGTCCTCTTTTGGTACCCAACAAGGGACCAGGCGGGAGGAACAAACAGCTGAAGGGGGGAGACACTGTGAAACCAGACAGACTAGAAACTTTCTCTGTTGTGACATATCTGCTGCAGGACATTTCTAATTTCTGCCTCCAGCTAGTCTTTGCTGCCCCCATTACCACCAGAGGTTTCCAGCTCTTTGCTGTGCTAGCACAAGTCTTTGTATAACTGCAGCTTAACCTGGCACTGGGGATGGGTTGGGGGGATGACTTGTTTTTAGCAGTCGTGCTTGTTTTAGTATCACCTATGCCTACGGGGGAAGGTTACGAACCTCGGTACTGAGGAGCACACAGGCAGATTCAGGCCCACAGGGTATTACCCATGACCTGAGCCTAAAACCATCCATAACGCAGTGACTGCGAGGGTTATTTCAGTCTGTAAGCAAGAATGGGGGGAGCTTTTATGAAAACACTCTTAGCAGACAACAGCCCTCCCCTACTCCTTAGCTCTTCTGTATGGTTCTTTACTTTGTCTCGCATGTAAATGTAGCAAATCATAACCCAAGGCTCTGAAAATGTGAATGCTTGAAAGGCATTTAAAATGTATGGTCATTGCTCTTGACATGGAGGCAGCATAAGAGGGCTGTACTCCCTATGGAGGCTTCCAGCACCTACGCGTTGATTCCCACAAGCCGTACAGGGGGGTTTCAGGGCTTCATTCCCCCACTCCAGACAGGTACAATCAATAGCCTCATCTCCACATTATGCCTGCTCCACTCTGCTCTGTGATAGAGGAGCACAAAATCTTCCAAGAAAGAGAACTGAAGTGTTCCCTCTGCAATTGAAAGGTCCTTTGGCGGGAAGGCTGCCCCAGGCTCTTTTTTATCACACATTTCAGCTCAGGGTTGTTGTTGGACGAGAATGAACATGTCATGTACTGTCTCCACATGCCCCATGGAAGTCAGCTTACCGTCTGACTGTACTTGACGTGTTCATCCACAGCAAAGCATTACGTTCAGGAAACAGTGGGGTCTTCATTTTGATCCAGAGCTCATTTTTTCTTTAACTGAATTTTCAGAAAACATACCACTTATCTGCAAAGGTATGTGTGGGGGTTCCCTAGCTCAAAAAGGGCCTTGAGATATTTTTCTTTGCTCTCCTTTGAAGTCTGCTCAGGTTACCCAGGATTTATGTTAACTTCATATGTGAAGAGAGAAAATTAATTATCTTCATTGGGCGAGCTCCAAACATAGAGTCACCAATAGCTAGCCAAGAAGAGCCAGGTGAGCAGAAAATCACATACTTTGTCTAAGGGTATCATGTCAAGGGTGACAATCCATCCTTAGCATGCCACCGGAGTGGGGGCTGCTCCTTGGTGCTCAGCATTGCTTGTTTTACAGCAGCATCTAGGACTCCAGATCACAGAGGAGATTCACTTGGGGCTTGGGGAACACAGGGCAGAACACGTCCCCTTGAGGGCCTCCCAGCCTACATGCAACAGCAGTGGCTGTGGGCAGGCTGCTAATGATGTAGGTGAGTGGAGGCAGCACGGTGTGGTAGAGGATGTTCTTAGTGGCACTGCTCATTGTGGGCATTAGCTGGTTTTTATGCCTGATAGCTCAGAGCGGGTGAATTGGTAGAAGGTGGCTTCCAGAAGTCAGAGTTCCCTCCAAGGTAAGGGACAACATGGCAAAAACTAAAATGATGCATGAACATGCTGTGTAGATGATGGATGCACCTTGGAAAGATAGGAGGTGAATTTTACATTTCAGTATCATGAAATCATGGGAAAAGGCTAAAAAGGACCTGAAGACCAAAGCCATAGGTGTCACCCAGACTTTTCTTCATGGGTATATGAGGTATCACTCTTCCTAAACCATGCTGGTAGTGCATCAGAGAGCGTGAAAGTGAAAGAAAAAGGTAATACTTAATGTGAAAGATAGATCATCCATGAAGGGTGGAGAGAGAGGGGTGGGAAGGGCAAATCGGTGTGACAGGAAAATTACCTTTGCATCAGGACTCTAAAAGGACACGAGAGGACCAAGCTGGCAGCTGCCAGTACTGAAGTAAAAAGATTTTGCAGTAGTTACTATGTAAGGGTCTGGATGAGAGTATGATCCGTACCCATTTGTGATGGGTAAGAAAGGATGTAGCCTGAAGACGTTCTGCAGAAGAAACCTTTACAATGCAGCTATAAGGTTGGACTAGATGAATCTGTAGACAGTCCCAGCTCAAAACCAGGCCTACGAAATGGGAAGGACTTTGGTATTTTCCACAGTGACTAGAGTAGAAAGGAAGGTACCTGTGTGAAGGTAAGCAGGAGAAGTAACTTTGGGAAGATACTAACAAGACAGGGACAACCGAGGCATGGAGAACAGACATCGATATGTGAGTCACTGACGTAGAGCCAGTCGCTGTAGTAATGCTTGTAGGAGGTAGATGCAGAGTGAAGTAAAGGCAATCTGAAACCAACCAAAAAAAAAAATCAAGCCAAAAACAAAGAGCAAGGGAGAAAAGAGAACATCGAAAGACATGCATATTATCTTATAGGGAGATTACAGTTTGTAAAGAATCCTCACAATCCTGAGAATCGCTGAATAAAAATTTTATGAGATCAGTCAAATTATTAAGTTCTGACTACTTTTGTGTGAAAAAATCCTATTTTCTCCATGAGATGTTACTTCTTATTACACATATGCAAGCCTGCTGACCAAAATCTTTTTTCCTGATGAAATAGAATTTCCCAGACAACAAACCACCTTTTTCTGACTGGGCCTTAATAATGTGTTAATATATTTCCCATGCTCATGCAGATGTTTCTACAGCAACAACAACAGCAGAATGCAACATATGACTTCTGGTCATTCCTGTGTTACATATAAGTGCGATTTACTTTTAATTCCTCAAATGTTTAGGGCTTTTGGACAAAAAACCCTAAAGAAACCAATAAAAAACCCGTAACAAATGCCATTAACTATTCCTTCAGATATAAACAATCTTAGTTTGCAGATTCCCTCACCACCCAGAGAAAACATCACAAGGCTAAGCTTCAGATGAAACCAGTCTCTGGGCTGTAGATGTAAATTGCACTGCAGTCCAAACTTAGGCAGAAAAGTAATGACCAGCATGAAATAGCAAGTCTAAAAGAAAAATGCACTGCTATCGCAGAGGAAAATACCCAGGTATCTGAAGATAAAAATGCTTTAGATTTAAGCAGTAAACAAACTGACTTTATCCAGTGTTCAAAGTGCCTGGCTAATGAAATTAAAGGATTGCTCACTAACCTCTTAGACTCCATTCAAAAATTAAGAGTTCGGCAGGATTAAATCAATCAATCACACAGACTTCCTTAGCCCTATTCCATTTAGTTCCTTACGACAAGGTCATACGTAAGATGACTAGATTGCTTGGACTCAGTCAACAATAATTACTTTACTCTTGGCTACCATCCTTTCAAATTTATCGCTAATCTGGCATGTTCTCTTCATCAGGTCCTTTATGGCTGTCTATTGAAATAAATCAAAGTATTTTCAGGGATGGATATAATGCAGAAGCAACAGCGAAGATGTTAAGGTGTTAAATGTCTGTAAAAAACAGAAAGACCCAGGAATGTATGCATCAACTGGTATGATGGGCCGCTGCTGAATGAGGAGGGTGTCCTGGTGACGGAGGATGCGGAGAAGGCAGAGCTAATGAATGCCTTCTTTGCTTCAGTCTTCAGTGCTAAGAC
>Ga0065711_1011068_pt1 | contig 18483 bp, 10 predicted proteins | sample Hoacrofraction12_FD_59098 | JGI IMG/M metagenome (GOLD analysis project Ga0065711, IMG submission 59098) | Hoatzin crop microbial communities from Cojedes, Venezuela - Epithelial fraction 12 v2 (version 2) | ecosystem: Host-associated > Birds > Digestive system > Esophagus > Crop | place...
TTTTTTTTTTTTTTTTTGGCTTTTTTTTCCCTCCCCCTCCCTTCCTCTCTGCCTCCAGTGAAAAGTTTTCTGAACAAAAAAAAAAAAAAAATGGTGACAAGATTAATCAGCCCGTGGAGCTGAAACACATGCTTGACTTAAACAACCTCTTTGCTGTTATTAACAACTGCTCCAGCATTTCTCTTGTTATGCTAATGGTACAGATTAGAGTAAAATCTATTCCTTCTTTGCTGAACAGGCCAATTGATAGAGGCCGATCTATTTTTCTCCCCCGTTTTAATTCTTTTTTTTTTTCTCCAGGCACAAGTGTTTGGGGCAGCACGAACAACAGAACATGAAAAAAAAAAAGAGACAACTGCACGCAGAAGTGACTAGCCGCCGCATACACTAAAATCATCGATAAATACAAATCTAGATCGGTCTTCGCTACAGCCTGGAGATAATGTCTGGGTGTGTAAGATAGGCTGGCCACAAAAGACAGGAAATTCAACATAGTGGCCGATGCCCTGCCTTTAACTCATTCTTTTTTTTTTTTCCTGGACAGACTCAGAGTCTTCCTGACCAAGGAGACAGCTTTGATTAGTTTTAATACATTCCTGGGGTGAAAAATAAAGGAGAAAGGAGCATTGCTGGCAAGTCTCAGAGAGGGCAACTTGACACCACACCACGTGCTAAAGCTTCCTTCCAGAAGGAAGGAGACAGTCCTGTTGCCAGCACGCACCACGGGGCCGTTTGCTCTGTGGCATCAAAGGGAGCAGGATAGGTGCCTGCATGTCAGTCTGGGCTTGGTGGCTTGTGCCTCCTGTTAGCTGGGGTGAGACCCTAAACGCTCTTTAGTTTTTCTGTTATTCTATACCCACCCCCACCCCGTTTTTTAGTAGTCAAAGACTGGGGCTTTTTAGGCAGATAACAGCAAAGATGACATTGCAACCTATGAGTTCATGGTGTGCTAAATATTTAAAAGCCTAACATGTCTGATGTCTCAAAAATGAGCTTTCAGCAGGTAATAGCCTCTGAACGGGAATGAATGCACCACCACCTTACAAGTGCAGCATGCACACAGCATTTATGTTAAACCCTGTATCACTTCCTCTGGATTCAAATTGTTCCTCTATGAATAAGTGGAAACATCACAGCCCTGGTTCTGCCTCGTCCTAAACCATCTTAAGTCAGTGAGACTCCTCCCTTTGAGTTTGCTGATCTAGGTTTGGCCCTTCACTGTCTCTGCACACAGTCATTGCTGAGCGGCAAACACCTGCTGCTGCCTGCCGCCTCCTTCAGCCTCTCCAGACCCGTTCACAGTTGGCTGATACTGTAAACTCCTCCGAGTTCAATGCTCCATGACTTCAGTGACTTCAACGAGGTCAACAAATTTCCAGGATCCACTTGTGAGGCCTGTGGTAACAGCAGGCTGATCCGGCTGAGTCCAAAGATGTTACAGACTCTCCTGGGCCAAAGTCTGGATTTGGAGGTCAGTACTTTTCTAGCACTAAATTTGATCGGACAGATTTCATAATTTCACAGAACCAAAGACCACAGGGTTTGTTAGATCATCTGCTCTGACTCTCTGCATACCATATGCCATCTTACTTTGCCCAGCTATTGCCATATTGAGCCTAATTACCTGTACTTGATTAAAACAGATCTCCCATCCTGTCCTAATGAGATTAAATAAAAAAGTGGGAAACTACTATGTCCTGTAGTAGTTTGTGCCAGTATTTTAATGACCTTCACTCTTCAAAGACGTGTGCTTATTTTCTCCTTTGAGTGGGCCTGGCTTCAATGCTGCTTATTGCCCAATTTGTCTCTACTGGAGTAAAAGAGCCTTCCTGAACCTGGTATTTTCATCCTGAGAGAGTATGTAGATTTCTTCGCAATCTCTGAGTCTTTATGCCATTTTTTTACAATAGAAACTAGTTGAACTCCTTAGGTTGTTCAGTGGAAGCCGCTTTCTTGATCATTCTTTGCTGTTAAGTGGAGATTGCCTACTCTCACTTGCTAATCCTGTGCAGGCACCCAAGAACAGCTTTGACCCCTTTGCCATAGCTATGCTCAGGCATCTTGTCCACTCTGAGTGCCAAACCTCTCCAAAACTGCTATATTCCAGGAGGCAACCCCACTTTCTTAAGGGGTGGCCCACCATCTTTGCTTCTGAGCATGCACCATTTTGCAGTTTTTAAAGCATTGTGTTTGTCTGACACAGGATCATATTGCTCCATATGACTGCTGTGTCCTCAACCATTCTACTAATTGTTGTATGTAAAAGTATGTTTAGAAGGACATTTTTTTTACTCCAGGATGAGCAGGATGAGGCTGGCATCTGGCTGCTGCTGAGCCCACTAGGAACAATCATCTCATTGAAAGGTGATTACCCAGGGACAACAGCTCTTCAATACAGGCCAGCATCTAGCTATTCATCTTTTTATCACATGATCTAGTGGTATTTTAAAGAACTGTAGTCTTAATTAATGTTCCATAGCATAAGCGCTGTATGAGATATACTGTATGTCTGTAGTTACTTTTAAAAGTCGAACTTTGAATCTCACTGAAAAAGCAGTTGACAGTTACTTGACAAGATTAGCTTTCTTTGGTGTCATTGATCCAAAGACACTTCCATCTTCTAATTATTTATTGTTTAAAATCCATTTCAGTCTAAGCATTATTTCCACCCAAATAAATGGTAGACTAACTGGGCCAATGTTACTCGAGTCATCCTACTTGCCCTCTTTGAATACTGGCAGGCCATTTGTACTCTGTACAGCTGGAATATTCTTGGTACTCTGAGATGAATTGAAAATGAATGTGAAGAAGCTGAAGATTTCCGCAGCCAATGGTTTCTGAACTTCTGGGTAGAAGTTACTGAGTCCTGATGGTTTACAAATTATTATCACTAAAAGACGTTGCCTTGCTTTCCTTTCCTGTATGATCTTCATAAAATAAAAGTAAATAAAAGTACATCAAGAAAAGAAAAAAGTGGCTGTGGAATATCTGTTTCTCCACATCCAGGGAATTCTTTTTTGTAATTTCCATCTGATAATATTTATATCCCATTACTAGGATTTCTTTTGTTCCTACTGTAGTTAACCGTAGGTAGTTCAGCAACTCCAGATAGGGCTTTACCCATCTTTGGGTTCCCTCATCAATTTTCTGCATTTTGTCCCTTGTTATATACTTTATTCTCGATTTTATCTTTTTCATTACACATTCGTATTTCTGACTGCTGCTTTCAGTATTTTGCCAATGCTTTGTTGTTTCTTCTTATGAGAAGTGCACAGTTACAATAAAGTTATCATTTCTATCCAGAAAAAAAATAAAATCATACTGCATTTTTTGCATATCATCACTGTGCTAAACTCCCTAAAGGACATCTAAGAAATCTCAAGCAACCTCTTTGCTCCTCTGTGCAAAGCAGTCCACTTTCCGAGAGGAAAGGAGATCTATATGAACATGTCTGTAACTTCCGACGCAGCCCCAGTCCACAGCTGCCGTCTGCACCACTGCATTCTCACAACCACATCACGTTGGTAAGAGCGTGCAGTGGAGGCATCAAAACCAGTTCAGGAAATCCCGGGCAGAAATACGGGTGGTTGTGGCCCATGGTAGGTGTGCAGTCACCAGCAGGACTCTCTCAGTACGCTGTAGTCACACCACACGTGAACAACAGCCCGACAGTCGGCCAGAGGCACTGCTCTGCTTGGGCTGGTGGACATTGGGAACACCTTGAGTGCAGTAAGGTGTGAAGGAGAGAGGGCCTACAGCTGGTTTAGGGTATTGTCACTCCTTCTTCTCACCCCCAAGTAAACCTACAGGTAGGCCTGGCTTCCCTGGATAACTCTGCGTGAAAAAAGCATCGGACCACACGTGGTGTTAGCTGTTTCTTAAAGAGAGAAAAATCCAAGCATTCTGAGCCTCCTACTTAGTGAGAGAAGTTCTCACTCTGCACTCAAGAAACAGTGTTCCTGCGAGAAATATCCTCCCCTTCACTGAAGCAGGAACTCAACAACAAAAATAAAACAGGATAAACATTTCTGGTTTTCACCTATATGCCTTAAAGTCATGATTTTTTTAAACAGGATTTCAACATCTACTTGCACGTCAAATATTTTCCTCGGTGAGAATTAATCTTTAGACAGCACAAGGCCTGTCAGTCCTACCGTAGGCCACTATTTCCCCCCTCACTTGGAACATGTAGGATGTCATTATTTCTTGTTCCAGTTTAGCTGGTGGGGAGCAATGGGAGAAAAGTGAGAGGAGAAACATGTTGGGCTCTGATGCCAAATCCCTGAGTCTGAGCTTCATGGAAATGATGCCAAAATACGGATTGGGCGATATAGGAGCCAAGATGCTGTACAGGAACTCATTGCCAAATTTTAAATAGAACTACTACCTTTAGAGAGGAAAATATTAGATTTTAAGAGGAGTCACCACATTGTCCAGCACTAAAGCCTCTTATAGCCAATAACTTCAACCCAGCATAGTACTATACGAAGGGCTGAAGACATCTGTTCTTGCAAATCAATGAGGAAAGAGCAAAAGTGGTATAACTGCCACTATAGTATTTTTATTATTATTACTATTGCATAATTTTCTATTCCTAATACTGCAGTCAGAGACAGTGAACTTCCTCTCACAGCAGATAGTCAAGAAAGATGAGCAAAGATCTGCAATTTCCATTTACCAGCATTCACACAATCTGCTTTGGTCCACATACCATGTAATCCCTGGTTTACCCAGAAATATCTTGTAGACAGTAGCTGTGCCTAAAAATAAGCCAGCAAAGGAGATAAACACAGTAACAAAGAGACTTTGTTGATATGTGTAATATTTTCAGAGAGTTGCACAACAGCTAGCAACAAAACACTTCTCCAAGCTTTAAATACTCCACCATTAGTTGTGTTGCACACTGCTTCTTCTGTTGTTCGTATTTCTGTAGCATTACAGAGTCCTATTTGTGGACCCATTCTGTTTAGACACCAGCACTCTGTTGAACAATACCAGATTTTGTGGTCTTGCAAACCAGCTACTGGTTGGAGAAGAAATGATACAGAGTCTGGAGATTTTCTCCATGTGGGAGTTGGGCTTTCTGGATCACACACTTGCGACAGCAATTCACATTTCTGTCGGTCACGAGGTGCCTCAAACATTCACCTTTTAGCTGAATGCACTCTAAAGGGAAGATTGTCCCGTAAACCAGCTCCTCGGACGGCCAACGGCGTACCGCGCTCAGGCTGGCAAACAACTGGTTAGACAGCACTTCAGAAAAGCTCCAGGGGCCAGAGTTTTTGAAATGAATCAGAACATATTAAAGAAATACCTAGACTCTGCATCACTGTCTTAGGGTTTGGCTGCAAAAAGCTTTGTAGGCTGACACAGGCTCACTCTGCCCACACTTCAGGCAAGCACAAACTCTTCCCACCCTGGTCAAAACCAAGCAAGCTTTGTTCCAGTGGCCATGCAGCTGTATTAGCGCTGCATGGATCCAAGGGGGGTTCTCCTGCACCTCTCAGCAGGACTCCTTAGCAAAGGCTCAGCATCCCTGTAGCCACAGCTTCCAGTTTGGAGCTGTTATGGGTCCAGCTACCTCAGTGAACAAGAAGAGTGAGCTGTCTGTGAAGTGTCACAGAGCCATCACGCTGTACAATAATGTATTCTGCGTACCCTGTGTGCATGAGAGATGGGCAAAAAACACTCCAAAGTCCATTGCCTGAGGCTTCTCAGCAAAAAATATTGCTGTACAATTCATCAGAGACAATCCTGTTTCTAGAAATCATTCTAGTTAGACAAAAACAGGGGTCAAAATCTTCTGATGCTGCAAGTGAATTCTCCAGGAAAAGAGGCAACGTGATTTAGCCTAGCAGTTTTTCAAGGACAAAATAGCATTCTTCCTAAGAAAAATAACTGGTAAAGCCACAAGTGCCAGCCCCATGCCACGACTGTGCCAGACCACTGTTATTGTGTGCTCTTAATGAATGATGTCACTGCAAAATTAATTTGGTTTGTACTAGCATAAGAATATATTCTATCTATTTTCATAAATATATGTAATATTATATCCTACATGTTATGAAGATATTTACAGCAGTTATTGTCAGTGTAGGACAGTCCTATACTTGGGTCACCATTGATGCTCTGTGCAAATATGAGTATCAGTGTTGAAGTAAGATGCATGGAAATCGGAGAAAACCCAAAGCAGGTGAGAGAAAATTTGAGAAATTTGGGGTGGCCACATTCAGAAAAGTCTGAGGGACACCAGGAAGAGGGTCTTACAACACGTGAAAGGCTGCCAGTAAAGAGGAGGAGAATAACCTGCTCTTTTTATTCACAGGTCAGGAACTCATTCAGACATTAGGAAAGTTTTCTGACAGTTGTGACAATGAAACACCCAGCTGGGTCACTGAAGATGGCTGCAGGATCTGTGTCCCTGAAGGTCTTACAGAAGCAGTTAGAAAATATCTCTCAGTAAGGGGGATGTATCACATAGGTAAAGTTGATCCTGCCTTGGTGCTGTGCTGTGGACTTGATGACCTCCAAAGGAACCTTCCAGGACTGTTTTTCTGGGGTCCATGTTTTCAGTATTACCGCCTGAGTGGAAAAGGCTCACTCTCAAAAAAGAGCACGATTTCTCCTTCTGAAGACCCAAAGACCAGAGCTCGCCAGCTCCAGCTTGTCAGTGGTAAAAGCTTGAGAACAAGGGCTGGTGCTTGCAGACTTCTGTGGATTAAAATGTGAGTGTCTGGAGGAATCAACTGCTGCCCCATTCCTGGTCTTCAACCATCACCCATGTGCTGGAAATGCAACAGCAGACATGACAAAGAAGCAATTATCCCGACAAAATCGGTTATTACCAGCGATTCATATGGTAATGATGGTGGTGAGGATGATGATGATGATACTGCTCAACTGTAGCAAGGATGATAATAACCAGTGTTTTAGGGGACGGATTACAGGTTTAATCAAAATGAATAGTTTATCACAGATGATGAATTTTACAGGGGAATATAGTCCTAGGAAAATGCCTTGTTCTGAATGCCTTTAAATTACATTGATTTAAGTAGTGGGCTACCATATTTGCACTATTCATTTAGGAGAAGAGAGAATGTAACACTTTTATGTAGATATTCTTTTCTTTCCTTAAAAAAATGGGTGTTAATGTCATGATCATAGTAAGGAGAGCCATTACAGAGTCCCACGTTTATTGGTATTGTTTTTATAAGTGATAAAATTTTACTCGAGGACCATTTATATCATCTGTGTTTTGTCCCTGGCACAGAAGGAAGAAACTATCCTTGTGCTAAAAAGAAACAAAGATTTGCGAGCATCTTGTGAAATTCATAAGCCACAAAGATCCTAATTCGGGAGAATGCGAAGACTCCTGTTATTACAGTGGGACTTAAACACAAGCAGAGATGAGAGGGAAGCTCTCACAAACAAAGGACAAAAGGATAATGTCTGGAACAATATTTAGCACTAAAAAATTTGTTAAGGGTATTCATTTCCCCATACATGTATTTTTTTCTAAAAAAAAAAAAAAGGTTAAAAGCTTCATTTCTATGTTGTAGGGAGAGGCTAAGGAACGAAAAATGAGAGAGGAGGGTGTGATAAGATAGAACTGAAGAGCTGTCCATGTTTTAAAAATGGATAGAGAAATTCCAGACCAAAGAGAACATTACTTTAGTCCCCAAAAGAAGCAGATCTGAGCTATCAGTGTATCTCCTTGCCCATTCATTTAACTTTTTCTTGTATAGTTTGCACGTTCATTTCTCTATAAGATCGTTCCTGATACTTTAATGCCATTTTTTGTCATTGTTGATTTCAAACCAGGCTCTGCTTTACTTCACAAAGCACCCTCCAAATTCAAATAGGCTGCAGAAATGCTGAAATCAATACATGCCTCTTGAAGGATAGACCTTTTGCAACACAAAGGGGAGAATGACTAATAGATTACCGAAGCCTTAACAAAACCTCAACAGATCCCCATATGGTGCATTGCAATTAAAAGGGTAGAGGACGGATTTATAATTTTTGGGGTGGAGAAAAGAAAAAGGAAAGAGTTTTGGACAGGAAAATGAGTGAGGTGGAGACAGAAGTGATGTGTGACCATACACAAAATAGAAACCCTTCTTTCTGAGCCTTTCATCTCCGGGTCACTGGTTCCAATCGAGCCCAGGTCGATAGCGAACAAAAATCATTTTAATCTGATGGCTGTTTGCTGACCTATGTGAAATGAACTGGTTGTGTCAGTCCACTTCCCAGCTGACAGCTCTCCCCATCATCAAGGCCATTGCTACAAGTGGCAGTAATTAGTACTTTCTTGAGGCCAGCTCAGCTAAAAGGCTGAAGAATGGAAAAAGCACTAGGGCTGAACCACCTTCTCCTCTTGTTCAGCTGCTCCCTCCAGGTGAGTGCTGGGAGATGCTGGGGGAAGTTGGCACTTCTGTTGCCTGCACCACATCTGCTTTTCGAACCAACAAAAGACTTCGGGGCAAAGGGGAGTCCTCTGAAGTGGCAAAGACCTCTTGCAAACACAGATTTCTTGTGAGGGATGTGGGGTAGCAAGGCCCCAGACCCACATTGCGTTGCAGGTGGATACGGTTGATGGTTGGTGGCCCCATGGGAGGGTGTCTGTCCAAGCACGGGTCTTCAAAGGGACCCAGCAGGCTACTGAGTCCACGTCCTGGGGCTTCAGGTGGTATAGCTACAACAGCACCCACTAAACAGGAGCAAGGAGGCCTAGGTCCAACTTCCATTGACGGCAGTGGAAGGACATCTGGGCTCACTCACGCACGGGTACGTCCAAAGGACTTCAATAACATTTTCAGAGAATTTGGGTTGTCAGTGAAACAAACTCATGAGAGGGGGAACCTGGCAAAGTGAGCTGAATCTAAGATGTTAAAATAATAAAGGAAGAAATAAAAGATGAACGTCGGGAGGTTAATAAAAACTGATGCCCTAGAGAGGACAGTTTTAATCATGAATTTTATCAGTGTTTCTCTGAGCAGCTGATACCTCCCCTATTGTGAGGAGATAATGTATTTTGAAGAGGATATTATGAGGAGACTCTCAACTACACTTTAAGCCACAGCCACCCTGTCTCCCTCGAACAGCCCCTGGGAAAGGTGACTTTGGCATGGGAGATCAGAGATGCCAGGATGGTCTAGCTAACAGGGGGCACCAACAGGTGCTCCAAAGCCTGCCCAAATGGTTCTGACCAGTGACATTTTCTACAAGGTAAATCTGTGCCTGCCACTGCAGACAAGCGGGAAAGTGTTCCCAATGGGTGAAGGGAGTCAGAACTGCTGGCAAAGCTCTGAAATGAAGCCTCGCAAAGCAGAAGTCCACCTTCTGCGCATCCATTTCTCCTTTCAGGGATGCACACAGAAGTAGAAGAAGTGACGTCCTATCAAGCATTCTCCAGGTGGAAGGACCTGTGCTGCAAGTGGATTTCCTGACAACTGAACGAGATGCTTCCAGCACTGCACTTCACAATCAGATTGTATGATATTACAACTGTGAAATGTAGGTGCATGGGATAGGAACAAGGAAGAAAAGAAGACAGAAAAAATTAGGAGGAACCTGGGTTTTGTAAGTCACGCCTTGTTCAACTAAGCCTTTGCCATACGTGATCTTCTTTCACACACACACAAATGCCCTTTCCAGCACTCAAATCAAGCATCACCGTTAGTAGGCAGGATGGATGCTAGGAAAAGTAACACCTCAGTTCTCAAAGTAAGGGTAAGAAATCGGCAGGGGGGTTGGACTAGATGACCCACAGAGGTCCCTTCCAACCCCTACTATTCTGTGATTCTGTGATTCTGTGACATGATGGTCTCTCATGTGGTGCCCTTCCGAGCTGCTGCCTTTCCCTGTCCTTTGTCAGATAGACTGTGGCCAGGGGCAATCTGCATCAAAGGCTGGCAGTGGTCCTCACCAGCACATGTACACTCCANTTATCTAGAGCTGGAGAGAATAAGTAATGTGTCTGCACAGAAGAAATTCCTTTTCAGCTCGCACTGGTGATCCCCCATATTACTGTCAAGAAAAGAAAGCACGTGGAAATTTTTAGCGATGAACATTGACCACTAACGAAGCTATCTGTGCACACTGAAATCCCTGGTAGCTCAGAGTGGGAATACTCAGGGTATCTCCAGAATCTGAAAGGGAGCTGTTGCCTTCCTGCTAGATGAAATGATTTGGAAAGCAGCGGGAAGAAGTAATGGTCTACCAGGCACTGGTCCCACCTCAGCCTGAGTCAGGCCTCAAGCAGGATGGTTAAGAGCAAACATTTTGAGGACTGCAGGTGGGAGATATGTGTTGTGTCAAAGGAGTTAGCTGGGCTTCAGGTAGACGCCTGCTCCCTAGGATCCTTTCTGTGTTCAATCCAAGTTCAACTCACTTTTCTGAGAGGTTTGCCAGTGGAGTAGGTGTAAGCTGAATTCTGATGCCGTGTATAAAGAGCTGGGGTGACTGTCCTGCCTTGGGCAAGGAAGAGAAAGGGCAAAGCTGGGAAGGAGAGCTAGTGGGATGAGCCCATTTCCACAGTATGCTGTGGGATACAAGGTTTGTGATTCACAGAAGGGTGAGGAATTACATTAAGAGGAATGTATTTCATATAGCATTAATAGTTAAACTAAAATGTGCATGTATGTTATATGATAGTCCTCATCTCTCAGACTACAAGCCAGAACAAAATGTTCAGGGAGCAGGTAGAAACATATTCCAGAGGTGAATTGCACCTGTGAGGTGCCAGATCTTCCTCTGAAGAATTTGGCCTTTTCAGAGACAAGACCAATACTGGAATAAATAGGCCGCAAAAGGAAGAACCCAGTTTCAGTCAGAAACATTGAAACTGGTGGTGGTGGTGGTGGTGGCTCAGACCTCTGGTCTATTTAATCGAGTACTGCTGTGGAGCCACCGGCACATGCCTGTTCACAAGCTGTTAAGCCCCCATAATAGGCAGTTCTGTGAGGATATGCCTGTTTTGAGCTGTTTCTGTCTAAATACTTCAATATTGTTATTGTATTAAGAATATGTCAATATTGTTAACTCCTCAGAATTTGGGTAAGCGTCAGTGAATATTCATCGTTTTTAAGCTATGGGGTTTAGGGAATTGGAGTTTTGCAATAACTGGGAATTACACGAGACCACCTAGTTCATTAAAACAAAAGGAAAGACAGAGTCAAAGGCAGGCCTGCAAAGGTAAACAGTGCATGAATTCACTGCCTCCATATTTAAAGCCTTCAAAGCCTTTCATTTAAAATCCTTTTCCGCTCTGGATCTCAGCATGAGTCTGGCTGCGGGGAGGTTTTGTGTGGTGGCCTGTCAGCTTCCATCTCCAACACAGTGAAATTCGACTAATTGTAAATGCACTTTGCTCCAGGCGTACGCTGCACACTGCCACTCGGGCCACGCACACGTGCCGTGACCCCATCCACCTGCTGTAAAATGCAGAATTCTCTCCCCACACGCACGCTTTTCTGTTTTGCTACTTGCAGTCACCGAGAAGACGACAAGCCCAGAGCAAGGAGCAGAGACTCCCGTTGTGTGTCTGCAAAAATCGATGTAGAGGGATTCAGTCCCAAGACCAAGTATGTGCCAAGAATTGCAGCAATCGTTGGCCTGTGGCTCTGTTAACGAAAAAGGGTTGCCCAAGGAGCACAGCGTGGGGCTGCGTCTGCCTTCAGACTTTGATCTCACCTGCCGAAGTTGACCTCACTGCCGTGTCAGGCTCTCCACATCGCAGCCGAGGATCAGAAAGCATCAAGAGGAAAAGAGGAATAGAAAAATGGGAAATGCCTCATAGCTGAAGACCCTCTGTGACCCAAAATAGCCTCTGTTAGTGCTAATCCTCAGTTGCTTGTGAGGTTCTGCAAGGTCAGTAACCACGCAGGACTAATTTGCTCCTTAAGAAATACTGGTTTGTTCCCAAGCTTTCATGGCAGTTGTATAGTCACAGCTTACCGGCAAACCGTCCCCAGCAGGTTTTTCTTCAGCACATGCTCACTCTTAAGAATTTGCCATCTGAATTTCACAGAAATCATCTGAGTTTGTTTCCTTTTCTGGGTTGGATAAGGCAGGCTTTACTTCCATCGAAGCAGGTTTTGTTTTCGCATGCCTTAAACTAGAATTTTTTCAACTTAATTTCGGCTGTCAGCTTGACCATCACAGATTGTGATGTACTGCTTGCATGAAGGCCATCATCTTCAGCTGGACCCTCTTCTAGGGGGACAATGCAAGAGTACGTTTACCTTTCTCCCCCAAGAATTTCCTAACTCCCCAGCAAAAAGCCGAGAGGATCATTTGCATCACTTTTGCTGCCGCCAGTTGATCAGCAAACTATGGCTGCAAACCATATGCATCATTCTTCTACTCTCACTTTTTCATCCAGCTTTGTGCACTCAGTGAGGTGAGCAGCTGCTCGCTCTACCCGCAGCTAGCACCCTATGTAAGGACCTCGATGCTCTTGGGGTGCATTAGGCATGGCCCAGACACACCGAGAGATCAGACCCATCGGGGTACTCAGGCAGAGCACCAGTGTCTCCAACGTTCAGTGAGCTTGGCCTACAGGCAGGTGTCTTGCCCCAGGAGCCTACAACTCCTGTAGCAGTGGGAACTTCGTGATCTGAAGCTCAGAACCTGGATGACGGTAGGCGCCTGCCCAGCAATGGGGAAGTGGGTTTCTGGATGAATCTCTTTGTGACTCAGTCTTGTTTAGCTCTTGTATCGGGTTCTGAAAGAGGTCGTTTCATTCCCGCCCGATGCCTTTGTTGTATGTTGGTACCTGATCCTTCACTGGCGACTCAAGATGTTCTAGCTGAATGAGTCATGGAAATAAGATTAATATTTTGTTAGTTGTTAGCATGCCTTTCAGGCTGATCCTTACAAAGTAAAGTTCAATTCTGAGCAATTCCTGATGTGACTAGCTTCATTTTCATTGCTCTGCTGCAGAAGAGTTTCTTGTCCTTCAGATCACCTGCTAACTCTGCTTTCATGCTCAGTCGACCTGTGACACTGTATAATTCAGTGCTGCTTCAATGACAATAACATTGAAATTCAACCACACAAGATCAACAATTTAAATAAATAGTTCTGATTGCTCTCAAAGAACTCATAATCCAAAAGGCTTTCACTGCCACTCACCGCTGAACCTCACCACTTATGCTCACCTAATTATGCAACACTTTTCTTCCCAAGCCATTGCACCTGAAGTGCTGATTATACTGTACTTGGAGTGCTGTGTGCTCTCTGAAAGGCGGTTTTCCATTTCTGTGAGGCTGCCACTTTCCTCCTGACAGAAGTGATCCCATTGCTATTTCCTACTCTGTTTTGGAGGCGATAATTACAGTGCTAATGTTCACGGATGAGTCCACAACACTGCAAGAACTAGAATTGCGAAGATTCCCTTTTTGGAAACAGGGACGTTGGAGCAAAGAGGTTTGCCCAAAAGCTCCTCCTCCTTTCTAGGCAGCGGGAGAATGGGCAGTACCAGCCAGGAGTGCCAGACCCCTCTCCTGACCGTGAGAGCACCCCACTGAAAACAAACACTGGGCAGGGGAACCCGCAAGGAACATGCTAACTGCTGCTAGCTGCTTCGGGGATTAATTTGTTAGAGAGAAGACAGTCTCAAAAATATTTGAAGAAACAATTCAGTTTCCTTAAATAAAAACATTCGTAGAGGAGTTAATAGGAGGAAACAGAATATGATGAAGTTTGTGATGTATGTGTGCATGCCTGGAGATGTAGACATAGCTGTAGATAGGTAGAGGTATAGACACGTTGCCTCTCCCCAGATGAAGAATTGTCATCAATTTACTGCTTCATATCTTTATTTCTAGGTGTTTTTATAAATAATTTTTTTTAAAAAAAGGTCATTCCAAATACTAGAGTCAAGGGGGACTTTTTCATGGACCTGTTGATGTTGATTCAGAGTGCACTGGGTTTTCTAATAGAGCAAAGACAGCCTCTGCACACAGAGCCAGAACAAACCAGCGTGCCAGTGAAGTCTTGTTTTGAGGACTTAAGTGCTAAGAACCTGCAGCTTATTACCGATCTTCTGCAAGACGTGAATTTCACCTACAAGATTTTGCAACGTAACAAGTGGCACCACAGCAAACTGGAGACACAAGTGTACCTCAACTCACTTGGCCTTAAATGTCTTCCCCAGTTGAACTCACATTTCCGAGAAAAGATTACAGCTAGGAAGAGGCAGATTAGATAGAATAGAGTGGCTCAGTTGATCCTGACACGTATTCCGATAGGTTTTGTGTTTCTGGAAGCAGCTATTCAAGAGCGTTAGGGCTCCTTCCTTTAATGGAGACTCGAAGTCTATCGTATCAGATGGATTGTCTCGGAGCACCTCACCCACCTTGTGAGCCAGTCTCTAATCCCAAAGCGCAGAGGGACATGTAAGAGGCACAGCCCAAAGGAATGAAGAAAATGAATAGTGTGTCCTCATGTGTCCTTTTTCACACAGGGACTTGAGAAGGGCCAGACCCACTGTTCTCATACATTTCTCAGAGTCCCAACTCCCGTCTCCTGCTTTCACACCACTTTCTGCACAAGAACGTTAAATTTTACCAGACAGGAAACTCTCAGAGGACGGCTTCTTCTGCCTCCTGAGCCAGTGCTAGAGACCAAAGGGCTTCCCACCCTTCGAATCTGCACATCACCTGCCTTTGTAGGGGCCAGGAATTTTCCTTGAGCTTTCTGGATACCAAGGCAAAGCATTTTCTACCCAGGAGGGCAATTTGGCTTCCATGTTCTCCCCTACAGTTTCCCCATGGTTTCTCTGAGAAGCCAGAAATCTATGGAGTGATTGCTAGTATGGCTGATATTTGCTATGTTGACAGTAAAGAGTAGTCGTTAGTAAGCAAATACTGATTTCCCCCTGTCGTGTCTTTCTCTTGCAGCTTAAAGACAGTATTCATCTGTCTACTTTCTTTCCTGCAAAACTTCTTATAAAATAACTCTCTGGTACAAACCTCGATTATTCTACCACTATTCTATTCCTAATCTTAATAAGCAGCAGTAGCTGAGGTGTATGGATTATTTTGGAAGAGTTTCTAACAAGTCAGGAGGACCTGTTGGTCGGAGGTGCAGCAGAAAATCGTTAACCTTCAGCAAATCATTAATCCCCAGGAAATGCCCACCCTACGGCCGTCACTGCTCTTAAGATGAAAAGTGTTGTACAAGAGCAGAGTATTACAGGGGGAAGGGGGAAGATGTTTTTCTGAGAGTAAATTCCCTCTGAATTTTATTTGGTTTTGATTTCCTTTTCCTAACAGTATTGAACTTCAGAGGAATGAGCACGGGGTTGCACTAAACCATTGCTTCCCTCATACATAACTCCATTTGTAAAGGCATGTATTTTTTTATATTTTTCTGTTTCTCTGAATACTGTTTATTTAAGTAATTGTTGGTTCTTTTCCTGTCCTTTGTTGACCCCAGGAAACAACTTTTTTTATGTGTTTCCATTCTGGGATTTCTATTATCTACTGACTTGAGCTGGGTGTACTTCCGTGAAAAGGCCCAAAAGAGAAGGAGAGAGCTGAAGCTGCTCCTGAACTAAAGTCAACTCCTCTTCCAGTCTGAGGCCCAAGAAAAGCACCACTTGAAGCAACGCGCTCGGAAGGCAGTTTACAAGTCTGCTTCCCAAGAACAAACCAGGATGCAGTGTTATCACCTCTATGAAGTGAAAGGAGGCTGCTTCACAATTTGCTGGAAAGAAGTCGTGCTGTTAATTAGTCACATTTATTTGACAAAAAAAGTGGGGGGAGGTGAAAAGGGGAAAGGAAGTTGGGAAAGCAAGGCAGAACAGAAGGGAAAAAATCTTTATGATGAGGTGCTCGGCAGGATGAAGGAACAAAAGGAAGGCTTTCTGCCTGTCTCCTGATATTTTCCAACTCAGCAAAAAAATCCATTGTGTAGCTTAAGGGGGGGAGGAAAAAGTTAAAGTTGAAAGCTTAGTGTGTGAAAGCAACTGCTCAACCATCGTGTAATACGGGCTAATGTAATGTCACTGTTTCCCCGTGATGTAAGTGGCAATTTTTCTTCCAGTTGCTGTGGTCAATGTTATCGCTTTCACTTTTCAAAAGGGGGCAAAGGGGTGTGTGGAGATGGTATTTCTCTTTACCCCCACCGGCCCTTCCCCACCTCAAAACAAATACTTCTGTTAGAAAATATCAGTGCTGACCAGATGTCACTGACTTTTTTTTTTTTTTTTGCATGTGTCCCTTAACAGCTGGCAAGAATATCAGCTCAAATTATTCACCACAAGCACACTCTTTCTGTTTGTCTCCAGATAAAGGGATTTGAAATCCTGGTTGTCAGAGAGGGATGCTGAAAATTGTGGAATGGATTTCTCTGGGCAGAGGGAATACTTCTTGAAGATCTTTAAACCACGCGGGGATGGTCACGACTAGCATGCAAAACCAAATGGATCCACTAAGGTGGGCACTTCATGTTCTCAGAAACTGTTTTAACCAAGGATGTTTGCTTGGAATCACTGTGAAGGGGCTTGTTCATAACAAGCAGCAAATCTAAACGTAGAGACACTTTCAGTCATGTCAGCTGAAAGAAAAATTCTTAGATGTGGTTACAGCTGAGAAATAGAGTGGGTGGATGATAGAATGGGGCTGCTGGGCATGGATGCTCTAGAATTGCTTGGGACCACAGCCATGTGTCTGAGCTACCTTGAGCTACAATCCCTACATCTTGCCAGTGGGCTGAGGGCACAAGACAGGGCTCGGTTTGCAGTGGGACGGCCCCGCATGCAGCCCTGGGTGGCAGGGCTCGGGGGGACGGCCGTGGCGATGCGGTGAGTGGCACTGCTCCACCTCGACGGATACCGCTGTGCACGGTGTAGAACGGGGCTGTTCATCCGCACAGCCCATGAGCGAATGGCCCTTGTCACCCTGGTCAGTGAGGACCCTTACTTCCTGCCTAGCAAAAACCTTCTTGTCTTCCCCTCATTTTAACAGTTACAACTGCGTTTATCTTCAAAACTGTTGTAGGTAACTGGTACTGTACAGAATAGTGCTGTGCTCTTCCCCAGTTATGGCTCCGTTGCAAAATAAGTGTGTTTTGCTTATATGAGCAAAGATAATTAAGGACCTCAGTACACGGAAGTCACAGCACGATAGCATTATTTTTAACATTATCTTCAGATGAATGAAAAACCAAGATCAGAGAAAGATAACTCAGAGTTTCCGAAAACTCCCAGACAGTGAGGAAGCAAATCTCAGCTCTTCACTTCAGCTCTGTGCCTAAACCAGAAAGAATCACTGTGTTTATTTAATTCTGCGTCTTGTCTTTGGTGCTGCTTTTAAATAGTCAGTTTAAAAGAAAGAGGCAAAGATTCTCAATGAACAGCAAGGACAGCAACTGGCCTTGGAAGAGTAGGTAACACATGGCATGCCCCAGGTATGGCAATGTTATGCTTCCGCAGATTAAGGCTTGTGTTCTATTACTTCTCATCTCTAACGTAGCTGTAGAGATCCTCACAATTGACACAAACCACAACGCTTTTCTAAAGCATGCTAAGCTCTTGAAATGACATCAGAGTTGTTCACAGGTACCAAATTCCGCTGGTGAACTACATGTTGTAGTTTCAAGTCCTCTTGTTTCAGCCTTTTCCAGCAAGCAAGCAGGAGAGGCCAGTTCAGCGTTCCATGTACTGTTATGCTCCGTCTTTACCTACCCTTTACTACGGAAACCCTAGCATTATAGCATGAGGTGGAAGCCTTTCCATAGACCTCACCACCTCCTCACTGCTGACAATCTCTGCAGTGCATTCAGTTTTGCGCCTACCCTTTTCGAAATGCAGAGATGGGGACTGACTGCGGCTTTCTGTTCATTTTAGGCTGCAGGGAGGTGGGGCTCTAGACGACTGGAAAGGCAGGCTTGGGTGACTCAGATTTTTGTAAGAAATTCTAGCTCCATCTGAGCCAATACCAGCACTGCCATCGACTTCAAAGGGGCCAGGGTAGTGACCCCTGTGCCTTCTTTTTTGTGCTGAAAAATGGGATATTATGGTCCTTGCCATTGTTTCTGAAGTGGTTTTAGATGCATATAAAAATCAAATTATTAAATAAAAAATAATTATCATTATTACTGTATTTTCCACATTGTTTTCCATCACACTAGATTGTTTGCGTCGCTGACGGCCCCAAGGCACACAGCAGATGTTTTCACTGACCTGTCCTCAATGACTTCAAAATTACTTCGTCATTGAAAAACAGCAACAGCACCAGTCTTTCTTGTAGCATTCAATCTCACCATCCCTTATACACTTACAAGAAGGCAACTTCAGGGCTAAAGACTCATGGCATTGGAACCGCCGTCTCCAGGTAGCTCAGGTAAACAGCAAGAGAGAGATGGAGAGGTAAAGAGAGAAAAAAAACAACGGGAAGACTGAGAGAGCAGAAGATGGAAATGGAAAGAAAAGAAAAGAAAGAAAAGAAAGAAAAGAAAGAAAAGAAAGAAAAG
>Ga0065711_1038717_pt1 | contig 18482 bp, 8 predicted proteins | sample Hoacrofraction12_FD_59098 | JGI IMG/M metagenome (GOLD analysis project Ga0065711, IMG submission 59098) | Hoatzin crop microbial communities from Cojedes, Venezuela - Epithelial fraction 12 v2 (version 2) | ecosystem: Host-associated > Birds > Digestive system > Esophagus > Crop | place...
GGACCTTGTCCAGGCGGGTCTTGAATATCTCCAGAGAAGGAGGCTCCACAACCTCCCTGGGCAGCCTGTTCCAGTGCTCCGTCACCCTCAGAGGGAAGAAGTTCTTCCTCATGTTCAGACGGAACTTCCTATGCTTCAGTTGGTGCCCGTTGCCCCTTGTCCTGTCACTGGGCACCACTGAAAAGAGCTTGGCCCCATTCTCCTGACACCCACCCTTCAGATATTTATAAGCATTTATAAGATCCCCTCGCAGCCTTCTCTTCTCCAGGCTGAACAAGCCCAGCTCCCTCAGCCTCTCCTCATAGGGGAGATGTTCCAGTCCACTCATCACCCTGTAGCCCTCCGCTGGACTCTCTCCAGTAGCTCTTCATCTTTCTTGAACTGGGGAGCCCAGAACAACAGATGTTGTTTCCTTACACTAGTCTCAGAAATGACTGAACACAGAATTCATTTAAGATGTTCACAAATGAAGAGCAGGGAAAACAATGAGCATCTGCCACCCCCTCCATCTCCCCCCCCTTTTCCTAATGTTAAAGAACTGAGTATGGGGGGCATGCAAGATTGACTTCACAAGGTTAATTTTGGGTGCCTCAGATTTTATAATGCCAGAGTTAGAATTGCTCCTTTGCACCATGGACATTTTACAATTTCTTTTCTTCATCCTACACTATTCTCATAGTAAGACAGTCAGGGTTCTTCATCCTACACTATTCTCATAGTAAGACAGTCAGGGTAGGCAGACAGCATATATGTAAACTAGAAGTTGGCCAAGGTTCTGGGACTAAAATTTTGGCTTAAGTCTCTGTCCTTCTCCTGACATCTAATGCTGGTTCAAGATCAGCACTATAGCATTATCACTTTCTTATAGCATCTATGTTTTTTCCAGGACTTGGCTATCACTGCTAGAGACTGTTAATTTCTAACCTCAGCTATCTCTTGACACGTGGCTGCAGATGGATTTCAGACATCAATTATATGGATGATAAAACACTAGCTTTCCACAACAAGGGTCTACAGTAGAGTTCTTCCACACACAGCTACTGGCCAGCTGTTGATTATTTACAGCAGAAAGCTCAGCTTTTTCACTGACAGCCAATCTAAGACCCATCTTTTTGATTCACCAATGAAGTCAAGCCCAGTAGATGCAAAACGGACTCTCAGTTCTTGTGTTTTCTGCACCAAATGCAGAATCTGATGAAGGGCAAAGAACGCCACACTTAGAAATGGAGCACAGTGTACAATCACCTTTTGTCTGTAAGACAAGCAGGCAGGAAAACGGATGGCACTGGGCTCTGTGGGCAAAGACAGTCCTCTTTTATACTGGTGTCATATGGAGAAACCGGATTACCACATAATAACAAATCCAATGAGTACAGACTATGAGAGTAGGATAGAACCTAATTTATCACCAGATTAATCCCTGACATGCTTCTTACCTTGACTCCATTAAAACACGGACATCTATCTTTCCACTCTATTGTTCAATGTGTTTCATATTCTTTGCTCCTCCCAGAAAGCACAGTACATCAAATTTTTTTATTATATTCTATTTACTCTCTACTATTCTCTTCAAAATATCAGTTTCACATGCAGCAGGTTAAGTCTGCTATTTGGCAAGAAGGTACAATGGTATTTTTAACCTGTCTGCGTTTTCACTGGGAGATAGTGTGAATCTGTGACTGAGCATATGAAGTAACACACACAGTACACCTTACTTTGCCAGATAGCATCTGAGGTCACACCAATATAAGATAATTCAGGAATATTAAACCAAATTAAATCTAAAATATATTGATCCATGCATACACATATTTCTTAAGAAATAAAATGGCCATTCAGTGAAATGCACTGAATGGAGACAAGGAAGAAGTGTTATATATCTATTAACTTTATATGACTTAAATAAAAATGCTTAGTTCAACTTAACTTTGAATGGTCCCATGTATATACAAGTTAACAAACTTCTATGACTTCATTTATGTATATAACTCTCTCTCTTCTATTTTCCCAGCTACAGTACAGTTGTACTGAAACAGTGCTTTATACACCCAGTATTCTGTAACAGGTCCTTCTATCCCTCTGCAGGTCAGCGTGCTTCAAGATTTTTCCATTCAGTAGATACTCTCCATTTTAATCTTGCCTCAGAGTAGTATTAGGTGTCCGCATTTAACTATGCCTGACAGTTACTAGCCTGAATACTGAACTAATCTAAGTTCTTTTGTACAAAATGTGACTGTATTTTTTCTCACAATTTAGCATAATTTGCAAAGTTGGAAGCCTTTCTTTCAATACCGCAATCCAAATATCACCTAAAAGTAATTAAAATTTTTCCCTATGCCAGCTCCTTAAAACATTCTTAATCTGAAAAAATAAATTTCAGTGTATCACTTTTCTTCTGCTGAGGTGCTTTTCAACATCTGATGTGCCACGGGCTTTTTTAAAAAACTGTTTGTCTCATATAACTATTAATTGAATACTGGAATGTATTCCAGTATTAAACAAACAGTACTCTCAAAAGTACTCAATGCAAGCTCAATTTAAGCAACTATAACTTCAATCACATACAGCTCTATGGATTTCAGCAGAAGTAATGTTAAAATGTCTGGTGAAATCTGACAATTAAAAGCCACTGTGTTTCAATTACTAATGTAAAGAAGGTCTATTACCTGCCTTCAGTGAAAAACAAGAGGAAAAGCATCATTAAAGCAGTTTATTCTCTTTATTTGTAAGCAAGCCTTTGAAAAAGCATTGTGAATATATATTGAAGTACATGAATATATAGGACTATATTCTTTAAGCATGAAGCCAGAATTTAAAAAATTTACTCCTTTAAAGTCAATCTGACTTTCAGAAACATTAAATATCAGTTCTCTATAATTTTTTTTTTTTAAATATACCATTTGGTAGCGCAAAACTGAGAGCATCCAAAGTCTCCAGCCAGTTCTGAGACTGTGCTGGTAGTAGCACTACTGGACATTTAAATCTCTACTTCTTTACTTCACTCAGGTGTACTATACTAAATAGATGGCTTTATTGCCATCTAAATACTGCCCAGGTCTTTTCCCCAAATAGCACACTACAGCAAACCAGATAATTTCCAGCTCTCCTGTTGCAAGCCCATTTGTCCAAGGAACTCACAGGAACCAGACACGACACAGCCTTCTCTCTGGGATGTTTTGGCACATATTAGCACAGCTCTCCTTGTTTTTTGGGTAACACCAGTGTCACTATTCTTTTCCAGCTGTCAGAGGAGGCACCCAGGAGACAATAGGAAACCAAGAACAACTGTATTGCCTGGAAGGATCTGAACAGAAACCTTCCACTGTACCTGCCCATCCGTTTTCAGATGCTGGAGGAAAATCAGGAAATAAAGTCCATTCCTTACTCGTTTAGTGAAACTATTTCACTCTGCAGGCATTAATTATCTAACCCAAGATCTAAAGTGAAATTGTCTCTGAGGCAATCTCAGGAAGATCTGAGGTGCAGTCCACTTCTTCAGGGGAGGGATATGGGTACTATGGTTGTATTCTCCATCTCATATGTAAAATAATAAAACAGCTTCAGTGTAAAGATCCAAATCCAACATTCTACCACGAAACATTCTATGAACTAACAGGGTGGGCACTCTCTCAGCAGGCAGAATATGTGGATTCCAAAGCATGTAGGAGACAACCCAGGTCTTGAATCCTGAATGAGTCCTGTGCTCACATGGGCTGTGCTACTAAATTATATACTCACTGTCATAGCTAGTAGCTACTACACAGAAGTGAATGGTAATATACTGAAGATCCCTTCAGAAAAAAAATTACCTACAGGCATCTGTATCTTTTGGCACTTAGTTACTTCCAAAGTTTTTTTACTTTAAGATGTCCCAAATCCAAAGTTAATTTACATCTAAAGCTGGTCAGCCAAAGATTTGTTCACCAAGAAATACGATGCTATACTCTGTTACAGACAGTTTCTGCTGCATCACAATAAAGAAAGTTTCTCATTAGTGGGGGGTGTGTGTGCGTGTGAGATATTTACTCAGTGCAACGTATAAGCAAAATGTGGCAAGACAAAGCCTGGATTCTGCCCAATTTACTGCAATCCAAACACCAGGTGAGCACCCAAACCACTGAGTTATTGGTTTTGTGAACAGGTAGAATTTTGACAAACTGGTGTCACCTACTGAGAAACATTTTCAGAAGAAAATTCCATCCCAAGCAGCACTAATCAAAACCTACAGTTCAGCAGGGTTTGAGGTTTCATTTCAGAACTCATAAAACCAAACCTGGGAGACTGGAAGATGGTGAAGAATTACCAGCAGAGACCAAAAATAGAACTGGAGAGCAAGTGTGAGAAAATAAAATAAAGATAAAATAAACCAAAATACCACCACCAAAAAAAAAATCCCAATACAAACCACCCTCTGAGAAGCCGGAAAAATAAAGCAAAAAATAAAGCAAAAAACATGTCAAGGGAACCACAGATTTACAAGAAAAAAATCTGAAAAAACAGACTGCATAAAAAGAAGTCTGCACTAGATATTGATTACACTTAACAACAGACAACAGGAAACAGGCAAATGAACAAGAAATCAGAACTCATAAGAAATGTAAAAACTGTAACTAAAAAGAAAACATGATCAAATTACACTGAATGTTCCTCTCTCTTCAACACAGAATAAGTATCTTCTGAAAAAATAGCTGCATTACATGTTGAAGTGATGAAGAAAAACCTTATCATCAGCAAAGAGGTGGGTGGGACCTTCCTCTGCCACACCTGTCTGAATAACCCTGAAAGGGCCTTAGAAAGGATTGTCCAGTTATTTTTGGGGAAAACCACTTGTAGCCCTTCCCATCTCACTCGGCCTTCCTAAACTCATTCTGCTGACATTAAATAAAAAAGGACTGATAAAAAAAAAGGACTGATAAAAAAGGACTGATAAAATTTCAAATAGGCAAAATGTTTTTCTTATGACCTTAGAAATTAGATTGCAATATTCAATATTCACTTTTCAGAGCTATCCCACATTAAACAGGAATGTATTAAAGCTAAGTAGCTGTTTACTCAGCATCAAAATGAGAATAAGTTAGACATTAAGAGGTCAAGATGAAGGTATTTTATACTTGAATACTTAGCTAACCGGAAGGTAGAATTCAAGTTCTGTGGAATTCTGAAGCTTCAGTAGTACAAGAAATCATTGGACATGGGGAAACAAGTTTTACCCAAGCTCTTTGTTAAAAGAAAAAAGAGATTTTTCCATTAAGTTAGGTGAAACTAATTCCCCTAGCTATACAGATTTCCTGCTGCCAGCATGGGAAGCTCTGCCTTACAACTGGCGTTCTTGGGACCTGTAGTTCCCTTAAAGTCAGTTAGGAGCAGGAAAGACAGTAATTCTATTAGACAAAATTAGTATATTCTCATGAAATATTAACTTGAAGTAGAGTGTTAACAGATGCATACCCTCCAAAAGTTTCTGACCAACCCTGCACTGATACCTAAAATTTCTTCACGTCTTAAGTACATATTTAAGTGGTAAAAACAAGCTCACCTCAATTACACACTGCAGTAGATTTAAACCACTGTACATGAGGCATACTATTCAGTGAAGACCCATATTGAACATCTCTCATTCAACAGCCACAAAACCAAAAACTTAATTCTGAGTCTTACCCAAAGCTTTCTATGTAACAACTCACTGTTTGTGATTTGGTTGCTCCATCTGCTTAAAAAAATAAGATTATAATAAGATTGTAAAAATAAACATTGTTATAATCTTATTATCTGCATTAAAATCTGCAATGAAAAATTATGAAGTATGTGCTGCTATCATTAACTGTGTACATTTAACACATTTCATGGGACCAGGATCAACAGCACATGATTGCACCAGCAGTGACTGTGTCAAAATACTAATGCACATATAATAAGATAAATACAGAGACAACTGGTATTTTTAGATTCCTAATTTTTAAAAATTGCTCTGTAATCCTAACATTCTTCTTTCTCTGAACCTTTTTAGCAAGGAATCTTTTACAAATAAATGCAAAATCTTCTCCATCAAAACAAATATTGGCAATTTAAGACTTAGACAATTACTTCCTTCCTCAGATATATATACACAAATGATTATTTCTATTTAATAAATTAGAATACCATAGGATCACAAACAGTGAATTAAAAACAGCAGAGCAGTCCATATTTCTTTATCTACAGTGTAAAGCAATCTGATCAGCTTGTACAGGAGAAACATGTTAAAACATGTATAGTATTATCTTACAGTTGGCCGAACAGTTAATTGCCTTAATCAGTATATATGATATTAGCTGTTCTATTTTTTAAGTGGATATTTTAATGCACTGAATATTAGAGTTTTTACAGAAACAAAACAAAGTGCTTTAACAGCATTTCCTTCTAGTGTAAGCTGGCACAAATTTAAGTATCTCCCAGCGGGCAATATAGAGCTATGTTCGATGCTTGTGTATTTCTATTGGCTTCCATTTGATTAAAGGAAACTGCTTCATTATAGAGCCAAAGTAGGACAATTCCTTGGAGTATTAAAGCACAATATTCTGTGCATATGACCACACAAGGATTCAAAAGGAAAGAGATACAATGCTCTTTTCTGAATACCTGACTTTGAGGAATGATTGTTTAGTGAAGATTTATACTATTTCTGTTTTCTAATACTCCATACATAATTATCATAACAATCCTCTTTTCAAGATAAATTTAGTTTTGAAATTTCTGTTTTCTATCACTCGCACTGTTTACGCTACCAGGATACAGGAGATAAAGTATAAGCATAAAAAGCCAGCCATCCAATATTTAGATAAATGTCTTAAATTTCCTTAATTATTTTGAACAGAGATTAAAAAGAGGATGAAAACAACAAAAACATTTAGCTCTCTAACCTGCTAAAGAGGCCTAATCTCTCAGGACTTTTTGCAGTGTACAGGCATGGATCTTTAGGATCCAGAAACTTGGAGCTAACATAAGAATGCAGTAGACTATGAAAATAACAAGCCTTTTCTTTTTCTCCATTCTCCAGTGCACATGTCAGATTTCGAATTCAGAAAACCCTAGAAGTACAAAAAAAGTCTATGCATTGTAGGGATATTTCATTAATCTGCTATAGGAGGGGAGGGAAAAATATCACAGCCAAAAAATCAGTGATGCACAGGTTCCCAAAACTACTGGAAGAGTCAACATCTAACAGTATAGAAGAAAATCAAAGACATAAAAATGAAATTCTGTAAATTAAGTAAACAGATTTAAAACCCAACAAAACACCATCAAACTAAATTGAGCTGTTTATTCACAGAATAAACTAAAGGTAGCATGTGGTACAAAGGAAGCAGAGTCAGATCTTTCAGAGAGTGACAGAACCTAATGTTCAGGGAATTAGATCTAAAAGAAGTCCAATTGTTGCAACCTAGGAAAAAAAAAATTAAATGCTTATTTTCATACTGCATCTTAGGAATCTTTCACTGGAAAGTGTCAAAGTTGACAACTGCAAATGATTTTCCATCTTAAACTTGACAGCATTTTTGTTTATAAATGGTACAATGGGAAACATGGTGGTGTGGGAATTAGGTGAGGCAAGTCTGGTAGACTCTGAAGAATCTGGCTGTTATAAAACATGAACTTTTTAATCCTGAGAATTATCTACATTTCCTCATATATGACAAGGTCACAAGATAAAATGTTTCATTACAATACCTGTGTAAGGCTTATTTTAAAGATTTAGTTCATCTAGAAACAATAAATAACAAATTCTGAAGTTCCAGTCAAAATTTAATTTTTTGTATTTTGTGTTATATTGTTTGCAAGGCTTGTCCACCTTTAATTTAATACGGTCTGATTACTGTATAAAATGCACAGAACAGCTTAGTTGAGTAACACGGCATTTTTATGGCTATGATTTTAACTAGTTAAGCGAAGAAAACAGATGACAGCTATTTTCTTTTAAATCTTACTGTTGAAGTAAAGCTGTAAACCTTTTTCTTCTGGAAATAATCCTCAAACTGATTTCTGTCAACTGATCGCTGGAGGGAAAGTCTGCCAACCAAGGAGGGTGGAGACAAGAAAAACAAGCTCCCTCTTTCCGTGTGTAAACCACCTTTCCATAAAAATGGAAGCTAAATCTGACATAATCTTTGTAAATTAAAGATCTATTCTGTCTGAACCTTTAAAAAACTGTTCTGTATAGTAGCCAACACATTAATTCAAGACAAACTACATCTGACTAGACTCCATTATCAAAGAGACATGTTGTTATTTAAGAGTTCAGAATGAAACTCTATCTTTGTTCCTTAAAAATGAAAGCATATCTTGTAAGAGCTGATTTTGGATACTGAGGGATATAGTCTGCTCTTTATACACTTCAAACAAATTTATATTAAAATTCAAACACCTATCAGATTTCTAGGTCTAAAATATATTGGCCCTATACTGTTCATTTGTAAAAGATCACCTACCTCCTTCAGAGGGTGTAATGAAGGTCATTAATATCTATAAAGAGTTTTGTACCTACTAAGAACTATATAAATGCTAAATTATGACAAGGACAGAAGTAGCCCAGTTTCTCTCCATCCAGCAACTAAAAAGTTACGCTCAGTATTTGGATTACTTTATTCACTCATATCTATAAAACAGCATCTCTGCTAACTGATATTTTGCTATTTATCTACACAACCTATCTCCCTATTATCTTGCTTTTGGGCTTTCAGATTTTTTCAGATGTCCACTAAGATCCCATTGTAAATAAATACAGTATTAGAACACATTTTCTATGGTCAATCCCTACAAAAAAAGGGAAGTCTTCTGTTTGCAGTTTATATAAAGTTTAATTAGGCATCTTTTTTCCCTTTAAACACTTTTTAAGATGACAAAAATGTTAAACCTCACTTGCAGAGGCTTTAATGTAATACAAAAAATGGTTAACACTCTCAACATAGTAGGGAAAAAATATTAAATAATTTTCTCCATTGTTCAGTAGGTAACGCGTAACATTTTGCCTAATAACTACATCTGCACCTTTTATAGCACCCATTGAAAAGAATTTGCGCTGTCTTCCCAAGTTAAACAGATGTACAGCATTAACAGAAAATTTTAGACAACAACAAAGGGAAGAAAAAACAAAAGCAATTATTTTTCCAAAATTCAGATTGTGAGCATATGCATTTATATTGATTTTGGAAATAAAGGTAAAAGCTAGATCTGCATACGTGCACAGGAGACCATTAGCACTTTTTTGATTCCCACCTGTTCACTGCAGCTTAGATGCCAAGACCCTTTTCTTTCCAAATTCTGTAGGCATCCTGGGATGCCTCAGCATCACACAGAGGAATAAAATTCTTCCATTTCTCTAATGGAGTTCCTACCGGACGTGAATTCAGAATCGTATTACAAAGACTAGATTGCTTCTCAAAATCATTGTCAAGGTATTAAGTTGAAAGTATAGTTAGCTCATCACTGTGTCCCTATGACACCGTATCTTCATTTCAAGGAGGAGAAAAAAGAGAATCAGCAGTTTCAGCATTTGAACTACTACCTTTTACAATATTCTGTAAATGGAAAACCTTAATCTGATTAAAAGATTCATTTTCCTCACTCTTCTATGCACACACACACAGAAAATACAGCTTTTTAGCTAAAAGCAAATGCACCGTTGACTTGATAAACCAACAGAAAACTCCTTCTGTTCAAGCAATAGTGAATAAATTTTCCTGAGATCAGACAGCTTGTTTCTGGATGAAGCTTAAACAGAGCTCTGAGTATCACCCTAGAGATTTTAAGCTTTGCTTACAATGAGGGTAGTCCAGTGTCTCTTCTGCTCACTGCTGCTGACAAACCAGGTGAGTGTGGCATAGCACGAGGAAACGTGGAATACAGATGCGCTTTTTCTCAAGTTTTTCCCCGACACCTGAAGCAAGCATATGTTGAAAAGCCCTTGCATTTTTCTAACGTAAGATAAACAATTTCTTCAGCTGAATGAAAGGCCCTTTAAGCTTCATGAACTTCAGCCGTACCCTGATTAATTCAACCACATTTCATGACTACACATTTCAAAATCTCCTTAACTATACCAAGCCCAGAAGGTCCTTCTCCCTTAAAAAGGAGGAGGGGAGAAATTTAATGCAAAAAAGTAGCATCTGTGTGACATAAAATAACACTGTCTTCCCTGTATCAAACACATCTCATGGGCAATTCACACTCACACACTAAAACACAGACAAAAGGACAACTGTCAGTTAGTGTGTGTGTACACACATATACCAGTGCTATTAAATCACAACAAGGAAAGATCGTGAAAAGACATTTTTATCTATTAATTATCCTGGCCACATAGCAGTAGTAATCTACATTATTACTGATGAAGTGTGTAAGTGAGGTGAAGTGATTGTGATCAGCACCACAAAATTCAGCTGGAGGCCAGTTACTAATGGTGTACTCCAAAGGGCTGTTATTGGGGCCAATGCTGTTTAACATTTTCATTAATGACCTGAATAATGGGCCTGAGTGCACCCTCAGCCGGTTGGTAGACCATACAAAATTGGAAGTAGTTGTGCTGCCTTTCAGAGGGACCTCAACAGTCTGGAGACACAAAGTTCAGCAAAAGGAATATTCAGCACATTCCTCACCCAGAGAGGAATAATCTGCTGCACTAGTAAAAGGCTAGGGACCAACCAGATGGAAAGCAACTGGGCAGAAAGGATGGGGGGTGGGGTGGTTATGGTGGACAAGAAGCTGAACTTGAGCCAGAAAGTGCCTTTGGGGCAACAAAGGCCAACACCCTCCTGAGCTGCATTAGGAAAAGCACTGCCAGCAGGCTGAGAGAGGTGATCCTTCCCCTCAGCACCAGTGAGGTGACATCTGGAGTACTGCATCCAGTGCTGGGCTAGCCGGTACAAGGAGGACAGAGACATACTCTTTTTTAATAGCTTTTGAGCTATTCAATTATGCTTCCTCCCTGGATTATTAATGGATTGGCCACAGGGTAGGGAATTCACAAAGGACCTAGTATCATCAGCAGAAATCTACAGGGCACTACTGCTTTTAAACAGTAAGTGGCCAAAAAAAAGCTAGATCAAAGTGGAGAGTATATTGGAAAGTAGAAAACGTGGTGCTCAGGTGTAAGAAGAGGAGCAAGGGACATAGGCAATTGTTATCCTGACTTCAATGTATGAAAAGTTGGGCTTTTCTTTTTTTCAGTCAAAAGGTAATTAACAATAAGGACGACAATTTAAAAAAATCAGGATAATTCCAACATAACTTTAAAAATACATATTAGTCTGGAACAAGTAAGTTAACTTTTAAAAGCAAATATTAAGGTAAAGAAAATCTACAGTCCAATCTCTCCAGATTTCAGTAAAGAATTTGATATGGTATCACCCACGAATGATTTACTGAGTTGGAAAAGACAGGGTGTAACACGAAAATAAAGTGGATATAAAACTAATACTGACATATTGAATGGACTTATTTAAAATCCTTATTCAGACTCATCATATTTCATGTCTGTGAACCTGGCAAAAAGTAGAGGTGTTTTCATAAAAACTGGTTACAGGAAGCACTCCTGATACAGGTGAGACTCTTGCTAACCTACAGAAGAAATTTGAGGACCATTGGGATAGGCGCATTAGAAGTGGGAAAACATTTAGCAACTCTTCAAAGCCACAATTACAAATAGCAGAATTTCTGTGATTACATGGTGTCTTAGCATCGTAGAGCATGAGGTATCACACACCCATGTCTCATTTACTGGAAGAAGATTAAGCCTACCTGGCATATCTGTAAAACACACTTGATCTTCACCAATATCTGATGAAGTATTTTCAGTAGACCAAGTGGAGCATTAGCACTATTATTCAAGACTTTGAGGAAACGCTTCAGGTACAAGGTATTTGCTGCAGGTGAAGTACGCTCAGAATTCAGGAAAGTCACGTTACTAGGCTCTGTATCTTCCTATTTATTGTTTTACTAGACAGACTAAAAGGTGCTTACTCTGCTTGTTTGATCCGAGAACATAAAAGCTGAGGAAGGCACATGATCAATTTTTATAATTTACTGAGGGCTACACACCAAGGAAGGAGTTGGTTTTAATTAACAATATTGAGATATTAAAAATTAGGAATCAACGAATATATTTAGGCTGGAAGTTCAAAGAAAGTTCTAAGCATTAGCAGAGAGGTTTTGAAACATCTTTCCAGAAAGAGCAACAGGGCAAAGTACTTAACTGGCTTTAAGGTAGACTGTGGAGACTTTATGACTGGGATTAGGTAAGATTGCTGCCTAACTCAGGCCTTTTCTTCAGCCCTGAATTACTACAGTGAAGAACTGCTCCCTATTCCGCTCCTCCCCTTCCCAGTCTTTTTGTTCCTGCTATTCACGCTGAAGTTCAACTGGGGCTATGAGAAGACTACATGCAATTTTTTGTCTTAGAAAACAGTCTTAAGACTTAAACCCCTACCCCTTTAGCTTACATGTTTTTATAGAATATTGCATCAAAGCAGATAACTAGAAGCTCTTCTTGAGATCAAAAGATTTAATCACCAATTAAACAGAGCAGTGCACTGCAAACATACTGAAACGATATTGACTCTTTGGGTCTTCATTAAATATTTGTCCTCCTTGCCAGTTTAATGGATTCCTGCTTACTATATAAACAGCCAGAAAAATGAATTTGATTGTACTCTACGCATACACACCTCAAATGCTGGCCCTATCCTTTCTATATTGATGTTGCTATCTGAAAACTTCATATAAGCTTCTGTCAGGACACAGAGCAACCCGCACCCCTCATAACATGCTACTTTTATGTTAATCGTTGAATAACCCATTCAAAATTTTTCTTATGACAGTGTGTAATTCAAAAACAGGTACAGAAAATAGAAAGGGCATATTCACATGACTACAGATACAGACCAGTTGCCACATAGTTATTTGCACAGCATTAAGAGAACACTAAACAGTGCTGCAGACAGCAAACTCTTCTCTGTTCAGCTCCTTTCAAAGCTAAGTCCATCAAGAAATGTGCAGCACTATGGTTTCATGATACAAAAAGCACGCTCAACCTGTTGCAAGCATTGAAAAGGTAGGCAGGTCTGTCATTCACTGAAGTCACCAAGCTCACAATCCGTTGTATCAAACACAACTGAGTCGTCATTGTACACACGGTAAAGTCTGGTGACTGTAAACACATTTCCCTACATCCTTCTGGCCGACAAATGATTTTTTTCATTTTAGATTAGAAAAGAAGCAAATGCTTTTCCAGCATAACTTGATCCACACTTTGGGAGCCAAACATAAATTTCACTTAAAACTGTACACTGAACTGAAACTTCAGCAGTGACAGGAATTGTTCAAATCCCTAATTTTTCAGAACTTCCATGTTATCTACCTATGACCTACACAGCCAAAGCACCAGTCAGAACAATGACTGTTACACAGAAAAAGTATTTCTATTAAAGTGCTATCTCAGACCAATAAACATCCACCACTTAGTATACTTTGACCACTTTGGGGACTGTTGCTCTTGACAGCATTTCCAGTTAGAGACAGAAGAAATCAGAGAAGGAAATAAACTGCTCTCCTGTTCCAAGTTCAAAGATGAAGTCCACCTTTACTGACTGTCATTTGACCTCTACCATCTCTTTTTCTGTGATAAACCAAATCCTCAACAACAGAATCTCTTTTAATTGGTTTGTTATAGACTAGACCAAGGCTCCCACCTTAAATGTCATAAACTGCTGTACGTGAGTATGGTTTAGTTCAACAATGACATGCAGTCTTGGATTTCACAGAAAGACTCCACTTCAAAATGTTTCTTCCCCTCTTACTAGTCTCCTGACAAATTTTTGTCTTCTTATTTCCAGCTGTGCTTATTTTTACCTCTCTTATTTTGTTGCTGTACAACAGTGATACGAAAACTACTGCATACACGCCCTGTTTTCAAAGTAAGCATATTGAGTGGTTAGCCTAGCTCATATGCTCTTGCTTACCTCACAGATTTCTGGGTTATTATTTGTTTATTTTACTAGTATAGCCCTCTTTTGCCATACGCATACACACACTTTTACCACAAGCTCACAACTTACAAAACTTGAAAATCACATGTGCTGTTGAAGAACACAAACTCCTTAATTCCCTCGTTCTGATGACATGACTTAATGCAATGTAAAGGCTCCATCTATAACACACAACATCTTTTTAATCAAAAAGCAGTATTTTTATATAATTGGAAACAAAAGAACTTAACAGTATTTGCCTTTTACTGTATTATCAAAAGATAAGTTAGGCTACTAAAGCAATTAACCCCAATCTAAATTAGTTCCATCTGAAGTGATAAAACATCAGTTTCATTTTGCCAGCAACAAAATGTCAAAAATATGAAAATTCACTGATGTCATAAAACTAAATTATTAATAATGTCTACAATATGAAACCATGATCTTCTCAGCCTAAAACCCCCATTTCCTAATTTATGGAGGAATACCTGCCACAGCAATAAATATCCCTAAACACAAACATCTTACTGAACAGCAGTTCTCCCCAGTTCAGCTCATTTAACAGGGACGTGTCAAGAACTACTACAGTATTGCCTTGGAGGCACTAAGTGAAATTCTTGAAAGTAGCTTATCACATTTTTGAAGTTTTTTTTCAAAGGATGGAAATAGTCAAAGACGACGTGACACAGATTTTAGCTGCTGTAGTTGAGAACATCAGCCTTTTCAATGGAAGTTGTGGTCTCTCCAGTCCAAGTTTCCTCCATTCTGTGCCTCAGAAAATAGGGTTTTGTACAGACTAAAAACTGAAAGTAAAATTTACCAGCCTGGTAATTCTCAGTCTTTCCATGTGTAGCAAAAATAACAGGACATACGTGATTCTAAAGCATCATCCTTACACTGTCACCCACTTCCAACTCTGCAAGAGATTTCAGGCTACAATGTGTAAATCATTACTACATGCTCTAACAGTACTTTCTATTTAATCAGGAGAGATGAAAAATCCCCTCTAGAATTACAACAAATAACTACAGTTTAGTTTTAAATTAGATGATGTAGTTTATATCTGACCTGAGTTTCAGTCTTTTCCTAGTGGGAAATATAAATTCAGCACTTGGATACATAATCCTACAGCTCTCAGAAGCCGACTCCACCGCCAACACTCTACATGATTTATAGCTCTCCAGCTTCAGATGACAAGTCTCGGCGGAGCAGGTGCAACGGGGTATTTCTTCCTTCCTTCAGAGACCGTTCCCTCGTATGTAAATTAATTAGCAAGTCCTCATCGCTCTCGCGTAAGAGGGGAAGATGAAGCTAATGGATTATCAGCGTTTAATTTCTCCCACGGAGCGGGCGACCCGGCAGCCCGGCGGAGGGAGGGGGCTCGCTGTCGTTACTGCTGAAGCCACAACGTTTTTGACGGCGTCAGCGGCGATAAAAGTGAGCCTGGCTCCCGCGCAGTTATGCCAAGAGAGCGATTTTTAAACCGCGGGCAGGGTTTGGGGGGGCGGGGAGGGGAACCTCGGCGACGAGAGGCGAAACCTCCCCCGCGCCGACACGCGTGTGTCTCCCCCGCTCCCGGCAAGTTAGCACTGCCCTGCCCGCGCCGTGCCCCCTCCACACCCCCGCGCCGCCAGCCCGGCCCCCTTCCCTGGCTGCCGGGGAAAGGGGGAGCCGGTCCTGGCTCCCGTTACCTCCTCCGGAGCCATGGAGAGCGGTGCGGCCGCGGCCTCGGCTCCGCGCCGGAGCGGAGCGGCGGGGCCGGCGCTCTCCTCGCTCGCTCACTTGGCCGCGCTGCGCCTCGAGCCGGTGGCACAGCCCGCTCCACGTAAACGCACGAATCGCAGCCACAGCGTGATTAATTCATCGGTCCCAGGGACTGGAGGAGGAGGCAGGCGGAGGGGAGCGGGCGCGGCAGCGCGTACCGGGGCGTCCCTCCCACCGGACTTCACTCCCCGGCGCAGGGCTCCGCCGGCGCGGAGGGGAGGGGAGGCTGCGCCCAGCGCACAGCTCGCCGCGGCTGCCCGTGCCCTGCCGGGTCTGAGGGAGCTGGGAGTCCTCTGGGCCTGTGACCGGGCGATCCGCCCCCGCCCGCCGGCGCCTCTGGCTCCCCGGCCGGCCCGATCCGCCTCGCGCATGGGGAACCGTTCGGGCTCAACGGCCGCGGCACGCGCGCCGTCGGCCCGCTGGCAGCGATACCTCGCCGGAGCCGCGGGCGGGCAGAGGTGGGGGAAGGCTGAAGCGGGCGGTGGAAGTTGCACAGGCTCCGGGCCATGAAGCGGGTTTCGGGCACCGCTCGGCTGCACGCCGCGGGCGTTCCGTTCCCCGGGCCAGCGGGAGGCAGGCCGCGGCCGGGAGGTGCACCCCGCACGGGGCTGCTCGCTGCCAGCGGCCCGCCCGGTGCCTCGGCCGGGGAGAAGGGCCCCAGCGCTAAGCACGGAGGGGATGAGCCGGGCAGTGCGAGAAACCCTGAGGGCAGAAGGGCCGCTGGGCATCCGTGTGGCCGCGATCACGTTAGCAGGACAGGGCTCGTGCACAAAAGTAGCCAGACCGCAGCCCATACTTCCCCCGCCCCGCCTTGGTAAAAGCAGCCGTCTGGCTGCTTGCCAGCTGCCAGAGCCCCGTTTCTCCATGCGAGGCACCGCTGGCGTGCATGTGAGCTTGCCTGGGTCTGCTGAAGCAGCAACACCGGCTCCTGCCCCAGCCCTGCAGTGCCTTTCTTGGCACGGGGCTTTCAGTGCCCGCTGTTCCGAGAGGCAGCGCTGCTTTCTGCTGATACCGTTCCTTTAAACTTGCGGTACGCTGGACTTGCTCTGTATTCTCAGCAGGGGTAAGCGACCACTCAGATTTTAAGGGTTTCAGAACAGCTGATAAAGACAGGAGCCCCTTTGCATCTCTCCGCCTTTATTTTCCACTCCAAACGTAGGTGCAAGTCCTGCAAGTCCATCATCCCCCTCCAGTACTTACTATCAGATGTACTTAGTCTACAACACTAAGGAAGAGACACTTGCTCTTACAGCCACTATATCTTAGGTAGCTCCTTTATCAGGGGTTGAAATTTGTGCAGAACTCACGATTTATCACCTCTTAATTACCTCCTCACCTCAGCTATAAAGCCAGGCTTGCCTACCTGGTAGCATCATCATGCTGCAAGGGACTGTATTTGAATAGGATAATATCAAGGTTTAACAATTCTTTATTGATCATGTGCCAGGAGCAAAAATTTGTCCTGTCACCTCTTGTGGATTTTAGACTAGGGAAGAATTTTCAGCCCGACACAACTATATATAGAAATTTCCAAGTATCAAACAGAATTCATAAGCTTTACATGGAGAGATGTCCCAAATTGTCACAAGCCCTTAGACAATCATATGAGGATTAAAGCTGTGTAAGGAGGCAGAAGAAGAAGAAAATAAAATTAAAATATAGAGCACTTTTGTGGTAAAGTTTCATTTACATGACATGTTATTGTTATTTTTCCTTTCCCATCATGCTGTAGATTTTATGTTATTTGTATACAGAAGAGTAATTACTTGTAACTCCACAGCTGAGGTTGCATTGTGGTTTGCTCTTACAGAAGGACTAAAATCTCTACATTTAATACTTGAATGCTTGCATTTAGACTACACATTTGGCAGAATGACACTTGAGAATTACAGCTGAGTTTTCTTTTAAAATAGTATTTATTTGCTTTCTGCAGAGAAAAATCTTAATTGCCCTCTTTTTTAAAAAAATTTTCACATTTTCTTCACATTTGTGAATTTTGAACGTTCCCATGTATTGCAAGCCATTCTTACTGTAGGATAAGAACTCAGGTAAAGCCGATTTTGACCTTTTAAAATTAAGCGTACAAAGTCATCCCATTATTTTCCACAGCCCAATTAAATTTAACAGAGATTTGTCAGAGATAGCTGTTTCTGATATTGTTTCTAAAAGTGTGTGTCCTGAATTAATATTCTGATGAAACATCATTTTCTTTTAATTCTGGTGTCTGTTTTTCATGTGGGTTTAATTGTCTTCATAGTTTTTGCGACTGCTTCTGGCTATAGCCACCATATTACTTCATTGCACTTGGTACTGGTATTCTGACATAATTACATAATATTGGATGGAACTGTTCTATCTACTTTTTATTGAAACAAAAATCAGTTTGTCAGAATCAGAATTTTATCATGAGTACATCCGTTTTAACAGGAAAAACTAAAAAGGAATGGGACTTGAGTAAAACCTCTGAATCACCAATGCAAAACTCTTTCCTTTTCAGCAGACTACATTACCTAATATCTTCTGTAATCCAGTGGTTCATCTTAAAATCAGTTCGTTTCACGGTTCCTACTGAAGGCAGTGCCTGAACATCACTCCTTTGATTAGAAATGGTCTCATTGGTTTCTCTCTCAATAATGTTCTTGAGTGTTACTGTCTTCTGTTCACTACTTGATGTATTTATATACAACACTCAATTTTTATTTAATTGAACCAGATAATTTA
>Ga0065711_1007419_pt1 | contig 18481 bp, 17 predicted proteins | sample Hoacrofraction12_FD_59098 | JGI IMG/M metagenome (GOLD analysis project Ga0065711, IMG submission 59098) | Hoatzin crop microbial communities from Cojedes, Venezuela - Epithelial fraction 12 v2 (version 2) | ecosystem: Host-associated > Birds > Digestive system > Esophagus > Crop | place...
ATCAATACTCAAACTATGATTGGTCAGTATTCATAGAACGACTGTTTACCTGCAGCTGGCCTGAGAACGATTGTCTTTCCCACAGCCAGCCTGAGAAAGGTCTGTTTTCCCGCAACCAGCCTGAGAAAGGTTTGTTTTCCCACAGCCGGCCTGAGAAAGGCCTTGAGGCCTGTGCTGCTTGAAGCCTGTACTACTACAAACCGATCTAGTCCATATTCAGAGTGTCTGGGTTGCTCACAATATGTCCCTGTTTCTCCAGAAACCCTACAAATCCCCCTTTTTGTTTTTGAGCAACCCAGATACTGTTAAACGTCTTCTTAACCACCTTTATGGCACAACTTATCAAACATCCAAAAATGCATAGCATGATCAGAATCATAATCAACATCGCTATTCCCTGTTTGACCAGATGCAACACCCACTGATGTCCAGGTGACTGAGCCAGTCTCTCAGTCTTGACTCTACCTCTATAACGTTCAAATTTTTGCGTAGCTCACTCAATTGTTGATGTATCAATTTTGAGTGGTCACACAAACTCATACAACACATTCCTTCAAAAGCTTCACACTCATGTCCTTGTGCTAAAAGCAAAAATCAATTGCCACACTATTTTGTAAAGTCGCGTGTCTAATCAAATCAACATCTAAAAACAAACTACTTGAGGCCTAAGAATTAACATTAGTCTTCTTGGTTAACCCATATCCCAATTCTTTTGGGGTAGCTAGAGCCTGAAAGGCTGCAATCTTGGGGGCTAAAAATGATGCAGTGATTATTTCACCGTTATTCCAAAATTCGATATTGTGTTTGCAATCTGAGGTAAAAGCATGAATCGTTGCGGTTTTTTTGGTTTTCTGGTTTTGGTTTTTTTTTTTCCCTCGGTATGCTGTATTTTGGTGGCCAGTTATCATGATCTGATTTGGTGTTAAAAGCAATAATCTCCCTAGACTACAGGGACCTTCCTTTATATGGGATGGGATGGACGGCTAAGTAAGGTCCCTACAAATGACAAATACTTTATGGGGTAAAGCAAGTGGTTGATTAATCGATTTAGATATGCTCAATGTATTAACGCTCCATGCATGTGTTTGATTACTCCCTGTATAGCTAAAAAACCAAACAAAAATCCTTTGGTATGGTGTCAAGTAACTCTATCTCTTGAGGCTCTAACTGGGCCAATGGCGGTTGAACAGTCCATAGGTCCCACATATCAGTGACTGTGCCGTTGTTCGGGGGGGTCACACTGGTCAGTGCCGATGGTATGGGCCATACATCTAAAGGGACACCGACAAGGCATGTGGGAAAGGGGGTTCACTGGAGATGCTATGGACAGGCAAATTGAATCTGGTCTTGTCAGGTCTGCTAGCGTGACCCACACACTCATTTTGGTTGCAGTGGCACCCGTACTGCTTGCATACACCCAATCAAGCTTAAGAGGATCGTTATCATTTCCATCTTATATACCGGTCTGTGTTATAGCAAAAATATTGGATTGAATAGATCTCACTTACGGTATTGATTCTTTTGCAGCGAATGCACAAGGGTGTTAAGGTACGATTCAGATAAATGTGTTAATTACTATTAAAATAAGTCAAATGCCTTTTACAAAATATACCACGTGCAACAATATATCCACAACAGCGCTTACAGACTAAACATATAGACACCTGAGGCCTAGTGAGGCCTGATACACCACTCTTTACAGTCTCAAACAAATCACTTCCCATCAAACAGTGTGTTATCACTCAAAATGTCTTCTGACGGTTCAGCAGGCGCTTTAGAGTCTTTTGTGGTTGTCTGTTGCTTGTCTAGCGCCGGCTTAATGCACTTCGCTGGGAATCATTTAGGTCCTACCTCTGTGGAAACACAAGCATACTCATGCCCCCACATTAATAGTTCCCATGGCACTGTCCAAGCTCCTGATTGCAAATCCCGTGCCAGCACCTTTGCCTTAGGTCGTATATCAGCATTCTGTAATGACAGAAAATGAGTTAGGATAGGAGGCAATTCTTGAGACGCCAGAAGCGTTAGGTGGTTCCAGCTGAACACGGTTTCGTGCAGACGATCATGTACTCGGACATTAGTTCCTGGGAACTTTCTATCCTGATCAGGCAGCTATTTGCACAAGGGTCTCTGTTTTACTTTTGTCCAATCCGTAGCCAACTTACAAGCCAGGTCAGCTGATGAGGCTGGTGATGATGATGAGAGCTGACATAATATTTGTCTTCAGCTTGCTACCACTTTTTCAGAGGCCCACACAAGCTACAATACTAAAAACAGACATAAGAACACAAATGCCAGTTGAAGACATAGAGATGTGAAGTGCTTACCATAACCTGCGGGGTATCAAAAAAAATCAAATTAACCTGAGAATGGTACATACTGATGGTAAATCTGTTACCTAGCATATGGGTGTAGATTGATTTACTTGCATCCAGTGTTCTTCCTGTGTAGATGGTGGGACCGAAGCACCACCTGACCATAACATATCATTACTGTCAATTGGAGGGGATGCATCTCACCACATCAGGCATCAAAATAACAGTGTATCATCAATAATATGAACTCAGTAAATTTGGACTTGGGTTATAGGTATACTTATCACATATACAAACATCCCTAACATTTAGTATTGGCTAACCATATTAATCACTTAGTGACTCATTAACCTTGTATAGCTAAACTTAATGTATATAAAAGAACAAAGCTGCAAACATCAGCACATCTAACCCCTGTTGCATCAAATGCTTGCAGTCCGGCTAAATCAGAGTCCAAACACAAGAGTCTAAAGCCAAAACGGAAAACCAGAAAATAATCAATACCTGCAGAACTTATTCCAAACCGGAAGACACAAAACCTGTTACTTAGTCCAGACAAATCCATTAGATCACAGAAACCACATAAATCCATCAGATCACAGACATACAAAGACTGTAACATAAAATCACATGTTCATGGTCGTGACCACACACACACACAGGCAGACCAAGTTTTCAGCATAAATCCAAATATTGCAAAGACAGGACTTACAATTCAACATTTAACAGGCAAATTCCCAAACTTTAGTTTCAGGAAGAGTACTTTCTTTTCAACTCTGTTTTAGGAAGGGCGTTTTCCCTTCTACTCAGGGACATAGCCTAATGTTGAAGCTTTCACTACGACTAAGAAGCAGGCAACAAAAAAAAAAAAAATACTGGAAGAATGCCTTTGAGTTATTAATGGCTCCTGCTCATAACCTTTTGGTCCAGGGATCAGAGGTTCTCCCTGAGAATTCCTCGGTGCCGGCTGGAGGTCCTGCGATCCCTTGGACCATTGATGTTCAAGAGCAGGGTCCTACCTGGGTACCCAAAATTTATTACTAGAAAGCAGCAAAATAATTAACTTTCTAAAACTTAATGTTGGAGTTCTAGAAAGCAGACATTCTTTACTGCAGTACTGAACGCACAGGGAATAGCTCTACTCAAATGTGTGTACCGAAAAGACACTCCTATTAGATATTTATGCCATGCTAACATACATAATCATTACATTTCTGAGAAGTGGTTAATATTTTCGTGGCCATATGATACTAAAAGATCCATTCCAGAGTCTTCAACTCCTGCGCATCAGCACATCACCGACCTAAAAGAGGATAAGGCTGGAAAACAAAAAACCTTATAAATTATATACAAATTTGTTGGTAAATTNACATTAATTCTGGAGGTAAAGGCAATTGCAATTCTATCTGAAACCTTTTGTAAAACAGTTTTTGCTTTTGGCATTGATCTTTGGGAAAATAATAAATCTGAGTCCTTTTTAACAGAGTAAATAGAAGGGACAATTGTTCAGTCGTAATGTCAATATTTTCACCTTTCAACAGAGTGAACAACATCATCTAGATAGACCATCTGCAGTAATTGAATTATGCACACTTTTTCCGAACCAAGGTGTTGAATGTCAGGAAGATGGTTCTCACCGCGTCGCTTGTGGATTAGGCCGGACCAGGCTGGCGCGCTGGGATCGGGGCAGGGGGAGGGGTGGGGGGGTGTGGGCAGGGACACAGGCTGCGCCGCCAGTTGCCGGGGGGGGCCGTGTGGCCTACCAGGTGTAAGGTTTGCTGAACCATCCGATGCGGTGGCTGCTGGCGCGGTGGCTGTACAGCTTCTGAGGGACTGTGCAGTTTTATGTTGGAATTCACCTTGTTTTGATGTCAGGTCGGGTACGCCAATTGCTGTAGAGGGACCCTGTCATACACTTTCGGGATGCTGGGTTTTGCACCCCACTTCCCATTTCTCTGGATTTAAAGGATCGTCAGGTTCTGGTGGACGTACCTCCCGCATTTCTCATGTTGGGTTAGGAATTTCGTCGTATGTAGGGTTAAATTTCAAAAGACTGCGGCTCTGTCCTTGCTTTGAGATAAGGCGGAGGAGTAGCAGCCGCTTGTAAGATAGTTTCTGCGGGCTTAAAAGCATTTAAAGCTGTATACACCAATTTCAAAGTAACAATTTCCTCAGGAATTTTAAACTGCAAGACTTTGTTCTTTCAAAATTCACTGTAATTTTTTTTTTTGTTTTGTTTTTTGATGGAGCTTTCGCTCCTTTCTAGGTGACTGTCCCATCCTCCAGCGAGCTGGGGGGGGGATGACGGAAGACAGACCCAATTCCTGTTTAGGGCCTGTTGGACCCAGCCCCTGCTCACAGCTTTCTTCAGATAGTACATTTGTAACAAAAGGACTTTTCTGAATGACATTGGCCACTTTTTTCTCTGCTCACACATCTTTTAACGCTTCATAAACCAAACGCCAAGTTGATAATACTCAACTCGCATTCACATCACCCCTTGAAGTATGTTTAAAAGGTAACTCTCCTGACACCTTCCAAGTTAAAATACCAATAACATGCAGTGATTCTGCGGGCACTCTATTACTTTTGAGTCAGGCTAACAACAGCTCGAAAAACAGGAGCTAATTATCGCTCCTCTTTGTTGCTGACCTGCATGCACAGAGTTCACGATTCTCTGCCACACATCCAAGTCGAACAACTGATCTGTTTCTCAATTTTCTGCGTTCACTGGTGTTGTGGTTATCCCGCTTACAGTTCACACACCACTTTCTTCCCCCTTGGCTAACTGGTCCTTTGACTCCACATTCCTTCCAAAAGTGACCTTCTTTTCCACAATTAAAACAACTCCTGGCCTGATTTTCCCTTTTCTGTTTTGTGACCAATGGTCGCACCGTCACCCCAACTGTAACTGCCATCACAGTAACTACCCCTCTCCACCGTACCCCCGACCCTCCCCTGGTTCCCAACCCCCCATCCCACAGCACAGCGCAAGGTGGGGCTGGAAGAGAAAACGGGTTATATGGGTTAGGGACTGGTGGCTCTGGCAACGAAAGGTCTGTAGCCTGCCTGGGAGACTGGTCTAGGTGCATTTGCAGGTTTGTTTGTTGTTGTTTTTTTTTTTTAGCTTAGATATTAGTTAGCTGAGTTAGTCCTCTTGGACCTCCCAGACAGCCACTTTCTCGTCTGCGCAAGGAGTCACTGGAGATCTGGAAGACGGCAGCGTAGGCGGAGGAAGTGGAGGACACCGCGGTACAGGATTCGGGGACGTGGGACGATCGGAAGGGGCAGCGGCGGCGTGCGGCCAATCTGCGGGAGGCGGAGCCTCAGCGCACCCCTCTCCATGGCGCGGTGGCGGTGGCAGCAATTCTGGCGGTGGGGGTGGAAACTCCTGTGCCAGCGGGTTGCACCGCGTGTGCTCCTTCTCCTGGACCGCAAGTTCCCCTGCCTCCACGGGCTGCTGACTCGGACCCCCTCCTGCTTTCACAGGCGGCAGAGGGATACTAGGACCCTGAAACAGCAAATTGGTCACTGAGCAGGTCCCTCCCTCGGGTGTTAACGCAGCGAAAGCAGAAGCAACGGCTTCCCTCTCAGTTATCATAGCTTTCAGAGTGTCATGTATTAGCCTCCACAACGTGGAGAATTTGCTCGCTTCCTTGGTTCCCGTATTAATTTCTTCCCACAGTTTCGTTCCTATATCCGCCCAAGTCTGAACTTCAAAGGCAGCATTAACTGAGGGGATTAAGTCCTTTCTCCATGCCGCAGCAACAGAGACTTCAAGGTAGCCGAGTCACACTGTAACCCTCTCACGGAGAGGATGTGTTGGAGGAGCTTAACCACTGCTGACTCTTCCTATGTCAGTGTGGACCCCATCTCCTCCCCGGCCGCCTGCTTGATCAGGGCAGGATTTCCAGGATTTCTTTTCCCGACTTTGCGCTAGCGACTCCTGAGTGCCGGGGCAGCACTCACCTTCGGCCGGGTTCCGCTCCCTCAGGGTTCGGTCTTCCTGGAAAAATCACCCTTAGATGCTAGTGCCGATCTGAGGGCACCACGTTGGGCGCCATTTGTTGCAGCGGGATCTAGGACTCAACCAATATGATCCATAACAGTCAACTTTATTAGTAAAGAATCTAGATTATATAGACAGAACTTAATTGTTATTAGTCACTATACATAAACACTCAGTGCAACACTCAGCTATGATTGGTTACTATACATAAAAACATCTATCAAAAAAACACCCCGGTTACATAATCAATACTCAAACTATGATTGGTCAGTATTCATAGAACGACTGTTTACCTGCAGCTGGCCTGAGAACGATTGTCTTTCCCACAGCTAACCTGCGAAAGGTCTCTTTTCCCGCAACCGGCCTGAGAAAGGCCTTGAGGCCTGTGCTGCTTGAAGCCTGTACTACTACAGACCGATCAAGTCCATATTCAGAGTATCTGGGTTGCTCACAATATGTCCCTGTTTCTCCAGAAACCCTAAATACCAGCACCTAATGAACTTTACTGATTGAAACTTCAGGATACAGAAAGTGTGCTGGATAGGTGACGGGTTTGTGACATTTGTGGGGGCAGGGCATCTAAAACAGCAGGTAGCTGCCCACATAGCCCAAGGAGCAGCCCTGCAGCACAATGGCAAAAGAACAGAGGGCCAATATCAGTGATTTTCTGTGAGGCAGAACACAGACAAAGACACTGACTTCTTGTTTGCAACCTCACAGAGGTCTGATTGTCTTGGGAACTGGGCAGCTTGTCCTTGCCTTGTGCTGTCCCCATGGTAGCTGACAAGTGCGGGGGCCGGGAATGTACTGAGGGCCCCTGACATGCTACCAGGATCAAGTTTGCGGTGGCGAGCTCTCACTGCACTCCCAACCCCACAAGGAGTTGGGAGAAAACATCTGAGGATGTGTTTCTCTCTGTTGTTCACATCAGTGAAATATTTTTCAGCTGCATATTATGAAGGGTCAGTGTCAAGTTGTAACAGACACCTCAAGATTTAGCACTTGTCAGAGTACAACAGCACTGTTATTTATTCAAAGAACCCTGAAATTCTGCCTAGTTGTTAAAAAAGAAACACTGCATCATTACAGCACCATTATGTTGTAGTTTTGGTTTGCAGCTTTTGGCTGCATTTTGGACTGATGATGAAAGGAAAACATTGTTTCTGAAGACATTAGCAAGGCTATTGAGCTATTTCTCCTTTTTTTCCAATTATTTATATTATTGCATTATGCAATGTAAAAGCACCAATTAACTCACAGAAAACTTTCCAGATCCTCATGATTATTAATCTCTGCTTTTCCAAGAGCTAACTGAACTACTGTTGTGTAAATCCAGAGCATTATTCATGAGGCTGTGGCTGAAACAGCACTTCTTTCGGTCTTCAACAAGATCAAGCATATCCTTGATGAACAAGAGCAAATGGGAAATAAATCCAACAGAGGGTTTTGGTATTGAATTTGAAAAGACTACAGTCTATCAGTGTTGGCAAGACAATTACATAAAAAAGAGAAAAATAATGTTTGAATTATGCAAGCTGAAAAAAAAGAAATGTGTCCCACTTACATGAAAACATTAGGAATATTGTGATGATCAGCTTTGCTATATAAACCTTACAGACATCATTATGTACACCTTTCCTACTTCATAGCATATCTGCTATATCAAAGAACCCAAACTTTAAGTCTCAAGGAACCCTGACTTTGTATCCTTAAATAAAATCTCACTGATTTTATTATTTTCCCTTGGACTTGATAGTATATTTAGAACAATAAAGAACAAATCTGAGAATGCAAATGAAAAGAAAAATAATTTCTCTCATTTTAAGAGACAAATTTAGATATATTTTTGCTTTACATTATTCCTATTAAACCAGTCTCTGCAGGGACATGGATCAATTTACTATTTAATCTGAAAACCTGATTTTTTCTCAAATTCCTTTCCATAGTAAGAATGAATTTGCCTCCATTATGACCATTTCTGCAGCATGTGCACCATACCTTAACACCAGACTAACTCACTGCCGTTAGCACCCACCAGGGTACAGCCAGCAGGTGTTTGCATGAAGTAGCAGACAGGCTACTAGGGTCAGTGGCATTCAGTGCTGCTTTTCCACTCGATCTATATGGTGGTAAACCCCTGTTCCTGCTTCCATATGACAGGTAGGGAGGGGACATGTACCCCTGCAGGGCTGCAGGAAAGGTTTCTGTCCCTCTCACTCTGGCAGAGGCGTTCTGCTTCTAGAAACCTCCAACTACGTATAGTCTCTGCACTGGCTGTATGGGATTTTTCTGTACTTCCATGAGGACTTTACTGCTAAGCACCTGAACCTTAGGCAGAAATTAGCACCCAAGTAAAGAAAACTTGATCATATCCTCTAGTTCATTAAGTGCCTTTAATTACCACACTCACATTCATCAGCCGCTGCTGGCTATTCTACACTCCACTTAAAAGTAATTTTTATTCACCTGAAATAACACCCCAGTCACTTCTTTCTGTTAATCATGTTTTTTTGTGCTGCAGCAATGCTACAGAGGCATCAGGGCCGCTTTCTTTTAGGCACCGTGTATTTTTTTCAACGTGTACTTACTTCAAAGAGCTTGCCACCCAAGTTTAAAATCAGAAATAGGTAAAGCAAAGATTGGAGAGTGCTGAGGTAACAATGAAATTATCATAACATAAGGAAGGAAAAGGCCTTATGTAAAACCAGCCATAAATCTAACCAGCTAATTTAAAGACTGCAGTTGTATAAAATCTGCATGTGAGGGGGGACCATACTGGCAAGACTCTGCTTGCTGGTTTGTCTAGGAGGGTGTTCTAAAACCATATTCCCATCCCTTTGCAGAGGAGTAAGGTTATGCCGGCTTTCATAATTTTGAAGGAGATGTAAGAGACTGATGAAACTAACACACCTGGAAAGCACTTCAGTCAGTATCGCTGAATCTGCACCTTTCTTAGGAAACGAAATTTTGGCCCAAATATTTCATTCAGTTCTATTGGTGAAGAGTTATTCTGGCCGTGGGCATGAAGACATAGCACAAGCTTGTATGTGATTCAGATTTGTCAGCTAGAGCACATTAATCATTCATATCTTCTTTGGCAAACAACTAAGGAAGGCTTATTCTCAGATATCTGCAGTGCTAATTTTACCAGAGATTTTATATAAAGCAAACAACTAAATAGGTGTGAAGTAAAACTAGGAGACAACATAGGTCCAGAGCTGTCATCTGCTACATTCACTCTTTAGTGTGCACAGCTTCCTAAGCAGTGTTGGTTTTCAAATGATCTTTGCTTCTGTGCTTAGGTAGAGTTTGTTACTAAGACACTCTACCAAAAAGAGAACAAAAAAGAAAACTGTTGGGGGGAGGGGGAGTGTCCAGCTAGTTTGTGTAATATTGCTACTCCACTTGTACCCAGTTTAGTGACAAGCTTGTAGAGGGACCTTATCACACTCTGTGCCTGCAACTAATTAAGGGAAAAAGGGCTTTGTTCAGCTAATCATCTGAGTGTTATCAGAATGATCCTTCTGGGTCCCATTTAGAAGTCTAAATACCTTTGGCACTTAAAGTGTAGTGCATGTAAATAATTAAAATTATAAATATTGCTAAACAAATGATATTGCTAGTGATCTGGTAGCTTGCCAATAATCTCTTGCTCAATGAATTCACTGAGCTGAGAACAACAAAGATGCTGTAATCGGACAGCATATGGCAAAGTTATGTTTAAAGTTTACTAGTAGTGTTCTTTTCCTGACTCACATTTAAATGATGTGCTGTGGAAATAGAGGGTATATAACTCAGCTTGTGGTAGTAGACAGATGTTACAGGCAACAAGAAATTAAAGGAGTATACTTCAACAATTTGACTTTACGTTTTTCTTTGTATTTTTATACCCTAAAGGTAATACAACAGATGTCAAATACAGGACTAAGTAGTTTACTGATAGAAGTCTTTTACATTCTTTAATACAACCCACCTCTTGTTTAAAATAATTCAATGAGCTTCATGAATTAAACATTTTGCAGCTGGAGGGTCTCACTTGATTTTTGTTTAATTGTACTGTAGCAGTAATAATATGTTTATATTCATTAATACATGATGGGAGATGTACAAATACATTCATTTATTTATGCATCAGAAATAGCCAGAACTGAGTTAAAACCAGACAGGCAAGCAAGTAAAAGCACTTTGCACAAATGTTTACAAGCTTGCCGTTTACTCTGGAGTGATGGTTTAGAAGTCCAGAATTTTTTTCAGTGCACATTTTGGAAACATCTGTGGATTTTGGTATTCAAAGACGTGAAAATTCACTTCCACTTAAATGGCTTTACTTTTCAGGTGCTTGAGAAGCACCTTAAATCACTCATTTCTTTCTCCGTTTGAATGGAATTTCTTCAAAAAAGTCATCTGCCTGTGAAATGTAAAGAAGCACACTAACAGTCTCAGAGAATAAAGAAAACCTGGCAACACTCACATATCACATTCATTTTGTGCTACTGTGATTAGAAATAGTGCTTGCAGAAATAAGATTTACAGCACAGCATCAAATTCTGGTCACCTACAAATGGCTATACTGCATGAGAAAAATGGCATGTCATTATCCTATCCCCAGCAGCAGCCATGAAAACTAGCCTAGGGAAAAGCAAAAACAGAGCAAGCATTTATGATATCTCCCGTGAGTACGCTCAGCCTTTGCCTGTTTTATGCTAAGAGGACTTTCTGAGACTGATGTGGATTGTTATTTAGTTCTCCTCATCTGATCTCTCTCCCGAGAACTTTCCAAGTAACCTTTGAACCCATGTAAAATTTTTGCTTCCACAAGGTACTTTGGAAAGGATTTCTGTGGGAGTAATACCCACTGCAATGCCCTTGTTGTCCTGCTGAAGGAGGTAATGAACAGTTTCTAACCATGATCTCCACTTCTCCCATCATCCTGCTGATCTCTGTCACATTCCCCCTACATCAGCTCTGTTTGGGCTGCAGCAGACTCATCAAGTCAATCTTGCCTCATACAGAGACTGTTTCCTACTTCCAGTCATGCCCATCACCTTTCCTGAATGTTTTTTATTTCTAACATGTCCTTTATTAGAATGAGGGGATCAAAACTGCACATCACTAGCAGAGTGTGGGATCACTAAAAAATGTATTGCAGACACATAACTTTATTTTCTGGTTTGTATTCTGTTCTTTTCCCCTCAATTCTTGACTCTGGATTTTATTAGGTGGCTACTAAGCATTGAGCTGCCGCTCAGGGTACTACAGAACAGAACCTCAGCTCTCCCTCCTAAGTGGTAAAAGCCGTCTCAAATGTATTTTGACAAAATGCTTTATTTTACATAAGACTGAATTCCATCTCTTATTTGATTGCCTAATCACAATATTTCATAAAGTCTTTTGCAATTCTTCACAACCTGCCCTTCTCTTGTTACCCTGAATAATTCCAAATCACAACTAAACTTTCTCCTGTCACTTTACACTCTGTTTTATAAATCATTACCACACAACATCTTTCTTAGATCTGTTCGACCTTCCTCTACCCAAGGTGATATTACACATTAGGATGGAGTAAGTTCCCAAATCAGTGCTTTTCCAAGTCATTTCCCTTCATCACCATTTGCTATCTGTTCTCATAGTTGTTCTTATTTGTTTCTGGATGAAGTCAGCATATGAGAAGAAAATATATTTAGCAGGCTGCTTGAGAGGAGCCTTCGTTCTGGGCTCTGGTGATGAATGACTTTCCATTTACAAGTTCTTGCAAATATATTTTGTACATTATATCCACACTTAGAAGTCTGAGAATGTTGGAAACAAAATAATGAATAAAAATGAAAGTTTACCTTTAAAATTGCAGTACGATGATTCAGCTTCTGTTATTGTAGTGACAGTAATTAGTTACTTTGCATCTTTTAAGCTTTGGACTAGTTTTGGTGCCATTGGTTGAGACAAATCAATAGCTCTTGAAAATCTCTAAAAGAGCATATGCTGGAAGAGTTGATATTCACCACTGTCAACTGTCTATCCTAAATTATTCTGGTCAACACTCATCTGTACTTCTTTTTTTCATGGGATTCTTCGAACAACTGATTAGATCAGTTCTTCTGTCTCGTTGCACATCAGTATGACCAGTCAATGTTATTCTTTCTCTTTGTTTCTTCTGTGCTACATTTGTAAGAAAATTATTCCCTCATCTGTTGATTTTGACAAATTTTTTTTGGGAGAGGTGTAAGGACCTATTTCAGTAAATATTTTTTTTAAATACAGACTACCATTGTTCTTTACATCTCTGTGTATTACAGTATTAGATTTAAAAGTTTTATAAAACTGTAATTAAAATAGAAACGCTGGAAAAGCTCTAAGGTAAAGAGGTCTATAAATGTAGACTTTCCACGTAACTTTGCAAGACTTCTGACATGGGTTCTGCTACAGTTATTACTGTAGTTGTTGCAATGTTATGATACATTTTTAGCTACTTATTATCCTTCTTCCTGTAAAGATATAACACACAAATTGTCAGGAATAGGATAAGAAAAGAGCCCAACATTAAAAAAAAAAGAAAAAAATCTTGGGAAACAGTACACCCTCGTCATTTTGTTGCAGAAGGAGGACACCGATTTTGCCTGTCATAAAATGATAACTCCAGAGGTCACATCAGATAAAGAGATGTGACGGAATATACTAGAATTCACTGTGACTTATCCATCTCATTCCTTCTGAAGCTGAACAAATCCATAGGCAAAGTGTTCAAAGAAGAGTTACAGAGGTCCAGTTCTGAAGTACATATATGCTGAAGCAAAGGTCTAGACCTCTGTCCTAACTCCTAAAACCCACGATGAGTTACTGAACTCCAGTACTTTCCAAGTCAATCATATGCAGAACTGGAGCCTCACTGATCTGCTTTTCAGAAGATTTACCATTAAGCAGTTCCCACTGAAACCAACAGGGCCTGCTGATAACTCGGCACTTCTGACAGCACCACTTTCTGTAAGTCCAGCTCCGAGGCAGCAGTTAAGCTGAAGATCTGATCATAGTTTTCCAACGTGCAAACAGAGGATGTGGGAATCTGTGATTGCATTTAAAATATCTTTACAGATGTTTCAGAATTGTTCATCCATACTGCATACACTTTTAATTTAGTGTGTTAGCTCGTAAAACAAGACTCCTCTCTTCATTTCTGCCAAACACTATCTTCAGTCTCCTAATCTAAACTGAACTGTGTGATGTAGCAAAGTACATTTTCTCAATGATAACTTGGACTTAGATAATTTCTCATATCCCAAGGTCTAATGTGAAGGATACAGTATGAAGTAAAGCTACTTTTACAGATGGGAAAGTAAAATTAAGATAAAAATGCCATTACTTCACTTCAGAGGAAAATGTAGTTTCAAGGTTTGAAACTAATTTGAATACTATTTGAGAAACTGGATGGCTGTGTGTAGAACTCTGCAAGACATGGCAAATATGACTGTTACTCTCTCAGCTTTGAAAGATGCAATGGTAAAACATGTTAGCCTTAAAGTGGAAGACATCTGGGTTTTTTTTAACATTATTTTTATTTCATTCTCCACCTGACCATGATAAGCGTAAATGTTTTTTCCTTGGAAAAAGACCTACATTAAATCAAGCTTCATATGAGAAGGAAGCTTTAATAAAGAGATTCAAGACATAAATTATCAATAAATGAAGCAGTCGATGGATAGAAAGCTGCAAGAGCCGTGGTTCAGCTACTGACTTATCTGTTTGCATGATAAATCCTTATTAGGCTGTCATCACTACAGTCTCTGAAAAAAATCAGAACTGTAATATACTTATCCTCTGTACATCTCAGTGAAAAATGGAACTAGTTTCTCCATATTAAGCAAGTAAGGAACTGAGTTATGGAGAGGTTAAAATGACCTTCCTAAGGTCACAAAGGGCATTTGAACAGGGACTTTCTCATTGCCCTTCTGTTTTTTCCTATTTAGGCTACAATTTCTTGGGATTAGTGACTGTTTTTTTCTAAATCATATGTATAACCTAACACTATATGACCTAGTGAAAGTCTGCACTAAGTGCAAGCCTGATCATTGTTAACATGGTGAAATCCTAAATAATGTAATTTCTTACAAAAAGAGAGATAAAGAAGAACTGTAGAGGAAAATTAGAGTCTTAATTTAATTTTAAATGTTTCACCTTTTAATTACTGAAGAGAAAAATTAATTTAGAAAAATCCATGCTTCATTTGCTTTGGCATATGTAAGTTTAAATGTTTGGTTTTGTACATTGTCACACTTTTTCTACTACTTTTACTGGAAAAGTGTAGAATGAAAATTAGAAAGAATATGAAAATTACGTTAACATATTTTACTCTGTTTGAAACTTTTTAACAGAAAAAGAAAGAAAAAATGAAAGTGATATCTATTTTTCTCCTTAGCTTTTACAAGTTTCCCAGGCTTTCTAATAGGAAGAATAAAAAAAGGGAAATTTCAAAATAATAAAAATAAAATTATCCCATTATTTTTAGAAACATGCATTTTTAGAATTCCTTCATCAGATATGAAAAAAGAAACATTGTGAGAATGAATTTTTCTCAGTAACTTTTTATTTCAGTTACACTCAGTGTTTCTCCTTGCATTTCTTGAAGTAAATCTCAGAAGCATTTGATAATACTGATGATAATAAAAGCTGTTTCCTGTTAATTGTCTGGCTCTGGGGTATAGTTTCATGATACGAATTATTCAGAGAAAACACTAGCTTAAAGTATTTCATTCTCCCTTTGTCTCCTGCTACTTCTTCCCTCCTCTCAGTCAGTCTCACCCACTGTCTTTACTATAACAGAAAATTGTCTGTAAGGTCATAGAATAATAGAATAATAGAATCATAGAATCATAGAATGATAGAATCATAGAATAGTTGGGGTTGGAGGGGACATCTGAAAGTCATCTAGTCTAACACCCCTGCAGTGAGCAGGGATATCTTCAACTAGACCAGGTTGCTCCGAGCCCTATCCAACCTGGCCTTGAATGTTTCCAGGGATGGGGCCTCCACTACCTCTCCGGGCAACCTGTGTCAGTGTTTCACCACCCTCATCGTAAAAAATTTCTTCCTTCTATCTAGTCTAAATCTACCCTCTTTTAGTTTAAAACCTTTACCCTTTGTCCTATCACAACTTGCCCTGATAAACAGTTTGTCGCTATCTTTCTTATAAGCCCCCTTCAAGTACTAAAGCTGCGATTAGGCCTCCTCAGAACCTTCCCTTCTCCACACTGAACAACCAGAACTCTCTCAGCCTTTCTTCACAGGAGAGGTGCTCCAACCCTCTGATCATCTTTGTGGCCCTCCTCTGGACCCGCCCCAACTGCTCCATGCGTTTCCTGTGCTGAGGGCTCCAAAGCTGGATGCGGGACTCCAGGGGTAGGAGTAGACACAGGAGCAGAGTAGAGGCGCAGAATCACCTACCTCGTCATGCTGGCCATGCTGCTTTTGATGCAGCCCAGGATACGGTTGGCCTTCTGGACTGCAAGTGCACATTTTCAGCTCATGTCCAGCTTTTCATCTGCCAGCACCCCAACGTCCTTCTTTTCAGGGCTGCTCTCAATCCCTTCATCCCCCAGCCTATACTGATACCAGGAGTTGATGCAACCCGGGTGCAGGACCTTGAACTTGACCTTTTTGACATGCTGCACACCAGATCCTGGAACGGAGGCATACCAAGAGGGTAGCATAATACAACCGTGAGATAAACTCATTCTAAACACTGATTAAAGAGAAAAATATCATGCATTCTGATAAATATTCATAATTCTCAGTAAGTCAAATATGGCTCTGAGAAGAACAGAGCATACCTTTCAGGGTTTTTTTATAAGTATTTTGATTCCCTAACAACATTGTCATAAAGAGACTCCTTATGTCACTCTGCACAAAGAATGAATTTTACTCTTTATAGTTACATCTTCTTAAATATACTGAATACTAGCCCATTTTTTAGTCATGATAGAAGTGAAATTCTAACATTCTCCTTCCACCTAGCTTAGGAAGCAAACTGAATACTTGTCTTCCAAGATATATTTGTACACACAAAAAAATTCATTTATCTGTAAATGCAAACAAATTATTCTGCTAACCTGATAGATGGAAAGAAGAGCCAGAAAAAAACAAAACAAGAAGTGGTACCAGATTGCAAACACCTTTGAACTCCAGAATGTTTCATTTAACACAATGTAAAAGCACACACCATGTGCAAAATTCATATTTCCCATAGATTGATTGACAGGAAGAGTGGGTAGTTGGTTCCAGACCATGTGTAAATGGGTGGCAGAATTCATTCTCTACAATATAATTAACAGTACTCACACTGACATTTTACAGCATTATCATACCTGCACATGGCATTATAAGTAGAAGATTAAAAAACATTTAAAGCATTTAAATGACTGAATTCCGACAAATGACCTCTGGTGACATTACTTAAATTCTGTTTTGCAAAGAAGAAAAATGTATCTCCATTTGTTCACAGCTTGTCAACTTTTCAAATGACTTCAGGAACAAATCCTCTTTTTTTTTTTTTTCCCCCCAGAAAACTGGCAACTTTCCCATTTGCCTGCATAGAGGACGACTGAACAACTTCAGGCACCGAAGAGCAAAAGGAGATGTTGATAATGAACACCGTTAACAAAAAGGTTTTTCTTCATAGGCTGATTGCACTGCTGTCCTCTAGCTAATCTGAAACTTCAACATATCACCAAATTTTGTCATCAGAACCCTAACCACATCCCTAGTTTTACCTTTGGTTGTTTTTGGTTTAATAACACTACTGACATTTCGAGGTGTTTATCCTGAACTATGTAACAACGCTATGGCAGGGTGAAACTTCTGGACTTCTCTGATATCCTACTGGGAAAGAACAAATGGCAAATGCCATTTATTGTAGCATTTTGTATGCAAATAGCATGAACAAAAGGATTTAAAAGACCAGTTTTGCCATCAGATCTTCCATTTAAATGTGAAAATCTACGTTTATTCTATTTGTTCTAAAATTATGCTTACACTTCTTTTCATGTTCATGGGGATTTTTTTCTTTCCTCCTACTTGCTGTAACTACTTTAATTTCCTTACTTTCTCTCCTGTGTTTTCCACAAACAACAAAAATCTTTACAAATAAATACCACTCCAGTTTCTCCTGGCATCCTTCTGCTCCTTTCACTTGTGGTAAAACAAACCTAAAGGAGCCCTTTTTGCAATTCATACATCTGCATTTTCTTTGAACAAATACTTTAAGTTATTTTTTAAGGTCTAATTCTAGTTTGTAAAAATTTACCTTTTAAACTTCCATTAGAATTTCTGTACTTTAAATCTTCAGTGATAATCAACACTTAGCTAAACCTGAGTATTCATGTCTGTAAGGATCAACCAGGTCAACACACACAACATCAGCTAGCATTTCTAACACCTGCACAGGTCATTACACATCCTATTTAACTCCTAATAATAATGATTTATATGCATGCTCTTCTTTTTCATTATCCTTGTCCATCACCATAAACTGGTCTGTTTTGCTAGAGAACTGTCCGCTTCAGTAAAATTTTCTTATATAAAACTAAACAGAATTTGATTTATCATACTATTTGAAAAGACAGCTTGGGCATGAAGAAAGATGTAACTTCTCCAATGAAAAATAAGGGCAATCAAGGGCACGCTGATGGGCTGTCTTCCTGCTGCTCTTTTCCTAGGGGTAAAAGTGGTGTTTAACTAAGGCAACGTCAGCAAAGTGGAAAGTCTGAAAACTCCTCATAACTTTAGAAGGGTTTGTTTGAGCTTGCTTCTCATTTTTCTTTAAAATTTAAGTAAGTCCAAAATGAGAGCCTTCTAATTTGAAAAGATAATTTAAATGAGAGCCCTCATTTTTCATTTAACTGAGAGCCCTGCTCTGGTGGCTGTATATCAGGAAAATAGGGGACCCTTTGTACTGAAAACAACTAGATGAAAATACAGAGTTATGATTACTAATGTTTATATTCTTCGTGTGTGTTGAACGCTGCATAGCATCATGACATTAATAGCAGTGAACATGAGGAAGAATTTCTTCCCTCTGAGGGTGATGGAGCACTGGAACAGGCTGCCCAGGGAGGTTGTGGAGTCTCCTTCTCTGGAGATATTCAAGACCCGCCTGGACAAGATCCTGTGC
>Ga0065711_1038711_pt1 | contig 18481 bp, 3 predicted proteins | sample Hoacrofraction12_FD_59098 | JGI IMG/M metagenome (GOLD analysis project Ga0065711, IMG submission 59098) | Hoatzin crop microbial communities from Cojedes, Venezuela - Epithelial fraction 12 v2 (version 2) | ecosystem: Host-associated > Birds > Digestive system > Esophagus > Crop | place...
GTCTGGAATATCTCCAGAGAAGGAGACTCCACAACCTCCCTGGGCAGCCTGTGCCAGTGCTCCGTCACCCTCAGAGGGAAGAAGTTCTTCCTCATGTTCAGATGGAACTTCCTGTGGTTCAGTTTGTGCCCATTGGCCCTTGTCCTGTCACTGGGCACCACTGAAAAGAGCCTGGCCCTATCCTCCTGACACCCACCCTTAAGATATTTATAAGGTCCCCTCTCAGCCTTCTCTTCTTCAGGCTGAACAAGCCCAGCTCCCTCAGCCCTTTCTTCTGCAGGGCTTAGTGTAAATGATCTGTCAGCAGAGCTTTTAAGAAGTAAACCAATATTAAATTAAAAAAACTTTCTTCTATTAATTACTAGCTTAATAAAAGCGTAATGTCATATTCCAGATTTGGTACCTGAGGCAATATTTCTTAAAAACCCTAATTTAATTCTGACGTTGCTGGCTAATGTCTATCTGTTTGTTTTCAGTAGATGTGAATGGAGTCTCAGTATCTGAAGAGATGCCTGGGAAGCTGCTTGAAAAAGGGACTGGCAGAGGTTGTAGAGCGTCAGCCAGCAGATCCAATAGAGTATCTGGCCCATTGGATTTACAATTACAGAAGAATCTTAGATGAAGAAAAAAAGGTGGCTGCGTCTTGGGCAGAAATTTTCATGATAATATAACTAATGCTGTTTCATCTCTATTTTTTTAATTGATTATTTGTTACCTCTGAAATAGAGAATGTTGGAGAGGATTGAGCTGGAGCAAGAACGGGAGGCGGCCCTGGCAGAACTCGAAATGTTAAGAAAAATGAAGGAAGAGGAGCTAATGATCCAGAGGAAACTTGAAGAACAGCATCAGGTTCATAATACTTAATAGTAGATAATTATAAATAGTATGTGATGCTGTGGCATCTTGTAGTGCTCTGTATGCTTCTAATCTCTGTATAATGTTTTTGAGAGAAGGCAGAATAAATTAAGTATTTTAGTCTCACTTTTCTAAATAATAACTGAAATGATTAGTCAGCACATGGGAAGGATAACTTACATACTATGTGGTAAAGTGTTATAAGAAAATGAAGGAGCCTAAGGTAAAAAGCAACCAATTTAAGACTTACCTGAGAAGTAACTTAAAATAAGTAGACTGTCTTCTGTAGTTAATTATGAACAAGAGCTGGTGCAAATAAAACTAGAAATCATTGCAAAAAATTTTGACAGGCCTCCTAAGAGGCCTGGGAGTAATAACCGATCATCGTCTCAAGGTACTTCTATGCAATATCAGTAAGGCATAAAAAGTAATGAGAACGTATACGCAATTATAGAGTTCTGAAAATGGTTGGGAGTCAGTGTATGAAGATTGCATATTTAAGCAGTGTGTATAACCTGATCCAATGAGGTGTGCCGCCTTCTTTCCTTATCTACTTGAGCATTCTGTTGGCAGAAAGCAATTTGAATCCTATACTCTGTGGACTTGAAATAGGAGAAATAAAGATATCCTCTATGTTTCTATCTATCCTTTATAAAGCAGTCATGTGAATTTGGCCGCAGGTGTAACAGCCTCAGTGTTGCTGTAGTACGTTGACATTGTCTGACTGGATTTTTTTTACATGGTTGACTTTCGTGATGTCAAAATCAAAAGTGTAATTTTAAATCTGTGCAGATCTTATTAAGCTTAGGTCTAGTGTAAGATGCATTCATTCTATTTCACTTGCACTTTTAAAATTTGGAATTTACTAATTTGCAGACCAAAAGTTACACGCTTAAGAATTTCTTGAGTCATTTAAAATAATAAATGGAATCAAGAATGTAAGATTGTGTCTAGAGATAATTCACAGAGAATTACAAAAACTGTTTTATGTAAACTATGGAAGAGATGTTGAACAATACTCACGAGACATGTTTTTTAACCTAACTCACAGTTTTGGCTATAGTCACATACTCAGGCATGTTTTGATTATATTTAACAGAAACGAATGTGCAAACTAGTTACTACAACGTGACCATATTTGTAGTAGCTGCTCACAAAATGCTACAGCAAACAATATTCTCTAGGCCACAGTGTTGTTGAATGTGAACGCTTAGATTATGCAGTTTCTGAAGTTTTGATGCAATAGGACTGAGGCGCACAAAGAATAAACACTTTGTATTAGCTGTTTCCAATTGGAAATTGTAAAGGTTGACGATGAAGATGATTGATGTTAATGACATTACTTACCAGTCTTTTCCACAGATTTGATTCTATGTGGATTTATCTGCCTGTGCTAGATGCTATATGAAGAATCGGAGTTTAATCCAAAGTATAGGAGATAATGAATATAGACTGATAAAGAGCATGCGTAATGGGACAGTATCTGAAGTGTGTACACTAATTTCAGTTGTCTGTTTCTTCTGCCTCTGGCTAGTAAAGCCTTTCTATCCATGCGAGTCTAAAACCTCTGAAAATGTAGAGTCAGATAATACTGAAAGGGCTTTAAGTTATTAACATTGCAGTTATGTTTTGTGCTTCCTTTTTTATTTTATTTAAGATTTCAGTAATGAAATACATTGTAAGCAATGGGATGGGGGAGATGAATGTGGGTTTTTTTTCCGTCTGATTCATCCTTTCTTAAACCCATTGCAGGGTCAGCTGCAACAAGAACGTGAGGAGTTGGAACTGCAGAATGAAGACAAGGATATGTTGTTGCAGCAGAAAGATGAAGAGGTTTAAGCCAAAGCTTAGTCAGTGGTTTGAAAATACTGTTAATCAGCTGTCTTTTCCAGATGCAGACACTAAATACAAAACACAAGGCAGAAGCTCGTGGGTGTTGAACTAACACAAATTTTTTTTAAAAAACTGAAAATAGGGAAAGAGTGTCTAACACCTTGCATCCAGTCTGAGTTTTATACTTGAATTTTGGTCTGTTCTAGTAGGTTTATTTAGTTTATATTCAGAACAGAGCATAAATTTACTGCAAAATTTAGTGTAAGGTCAGCTTAGTTGGTGCTTTCACGTGCCTGGATGGTATTTATGTGAAAGTATTATAATTTAAGGATGTATAATTTAAGTGTCTAGATGGTAATGTTTTACTGAGTGTCAGTGCATCTGCTGTACCTGGAAAAGGAACTGTGGTTTGGAATTGGGGTGCCTCTTGATTCTGAGATTCTCCTGGTGTACAGGAATTTATACTAAGAGAAGACTGCCTATATAGATGTCTGTGTACACGTATGGTCTGTTAATGCTATTTCAGCAAAAATATACACTGATAATTGGCATATTTATCGCAACAATACTTTTAATATGAGTATCTCTTAAATTTATGTGGAGCACATCATATTTTAAAGATGCGTATGTTTTTTAGAGCACTGTTAAAATACTGACGGAACATAATTGTAGGAAGATGACAGTATGAAAGTGACAGGATAAATGAATATGTAGAAATGAAAACCGAAATTCCTGTTATTTGGAAAAAAAAAAGGAATAGTCTTAACAAACATACAAAGACCATATTCACATACTAACACATTTATATAGCATGCTTCTAAAGTATGTCCTTTATATTTAATACATAATATCATTTTAAGACATCTGAAATTTTCTCAATAGATAATTGTTTATGACATGGAACACTTTTAACTGAAAACTGGTTTTCATTACCCTAGGAAAATGAAAAGACGATAGCTGAACTTACAGATAGACCTGGAGCGCCTAATTTGGCCAGAGTTGAGGAGCTGGATGAGAATGGACAGTTTGGGGTAAGTGTTTAGAAAGAACAGGGAGTTTATAAATGATTGATTCTTGCAGATTTGCTTTCCGTGCTGACATGTCAAAGGTTAAAACTGTTGCAGTTAAGACTGTGCTGGTCCTTTCAAATGGTTTTAAGGGATGGTATTTTGGCCAACTTAACCTGTTCTCTGGTACAAGTTAAGCCATTCTAAAAGCTTGTATGGTATTGGCTGTCTAAATCCTCAAGATTTGAAATGCCCTTTTGTATTCAGATATGTTACATGCCGAGTTTCACCATCCATGCAGGGGCAGGAGTGACTCTCACACATTGATACAATGCACAGCCAATTCCCCTTTATTGGTCTGCTTGCGTGGTTATATACATTTTTCATATCTGCACACGCGATCACGCTTATTCAGATAGGCTACAGACATAAATCACGCGCTGTTCACGCACCCCTTATGATTGGTAAATATGCACTAATGCCAATAGCAACAGACCACCTCCAAGTCCTTGAACACATCTTGTTTTTGCTAACCCACATCATGTGCACTATCAGAACTTTCTCAATTGTTATTCTTAGCTGTCCTTTCCAGCGGCCTGTTCAGCTATGCTAACTGTTTTGCTTAAGCGGCCTAGTCATGCTAACTCTCAAGCTACATCAACCCCAACAGTTACAAATGAAAGTATGAGTATTCTCAGCAAGGAGGCAGCCTTCCTTTGCCGTCTGAACAGTTAGTCATATAAAACATGTACTAAATCACAAAAGATTCCTTGTTTTTTAGTGGTTGAAGTTATTTACTTTTTTCTGGTTGGCGTGAAGTATATTTTTTGTGCAGCAGAATGCACTCTAGTGCAGAGATATCTGAGCAAACTTTTAACAAAAAAGACTGTATGCTGTAGACACACAGTGCTCACTAAGGCTAGGACCTGCTGAGAATCAGGTTATCTGAGCCCTGTGCCAATATGAATGTGCTGCCTTCAGTACTATGCCTATGGCTCTACATTGTGATCCTTAGACATCTTCTGTGCCCATTTTTTTTTTATTTAATTCCTTTTATCCTTGACAGCTCAGGGAATTGAGAGGGCATCAGTCAGCCTTAATTTACTATAAGGTGTGGCAGTACATTTAACAGATACTACCAACTCCTGCAAAATCACTCAGCTTTATGAGTATTCACTGGTCATAAAGATATTGATATCTGTATGACTTTTTCCAGGTAGAGTATTCCACGTAGTATGACTTGAGATTTTTATATACTAGTTTTAATACGTCGTTATCAGAACCCTTTTTCTTTTATTAGCCTTAATGAGTTTAATTTCTGGTATCAGTAGTGTAATTCTAGCTCAGAATTTCCGTTGCAATATTAATATGCTTTATGCTTAACGTTACTTTAATAACAGCCTGTTTTGTAAGTGTTCTCTAACTACATTTATGAACATGCTCATGACTGTTCTTAAGGTCAGGTTTTCACAGGTGTGTTTTTCACTAAGTTAAATCAGAGGAGTTCTCAAGGTCTTATAGAGCCTCAATTTTTATAGTTTTCTGATAATTACATATTAAACAGTATTCTTGAAGCTTCAGGCATATTTTATGTGTTCTTAAATAAGTGAATTGCAAAACCAGAAGTGAAAATGAGTAGTGAACTTACCTGCTTCTTCTTATATGTGCCATCTTCCAAGTTTTCGTGCCTAAAGTCATTTAAATTTGGATTACATTGGCCTTTGGTGACGTTATTTCAGTTTTTACAGTAATATGTTTGTTGAATTAAACTACAAATTAAGAACAGTTCAATAAAATTAAAATATATAGACTTGTGCTGTTGAAACTATTCTGTTTATCATAATATTTCATTCAGACTCAATGGATTTTGTAAGAGGAGCCTGGTGGTAAAGTTCATCATATTTCACTGAATAGAATAATGCATAATTATATTGATGAATACCAACTTGTCTGTCAAGTGGGTTTTTTATTTTTCTTTTTTCTCTTTTTTTTCAAAGTTTAATTAATACTGGCAACTGATAAAACTTCTTTTTTTGTTTTCAGAGTGTAACAGATCTCATGGTAGAATCAGAACAAGAAAGTTCCCAACAGATCTGAAAGCAGTAATTATATTTTCTACTCCTTACTTGCTGATCCTGAAGTGTAATGTCTTATTTTATGTTTTTTTATATATATAACTGATTTACATACCTGTTGTTTCAGTTTCTGTGCGTTCTGGGTGTTTGTGTAAATTCTTTTAATTCTGGCATGTGATGCTTCCCTTCTTAAAGCATTGTAGCTAACATAGCTGACTCAGAGGAAGAAAACTGCAATTGAAATGAAAGCAGTACCTATATTTTCTACTTATTTCCCATTGATTCTTGAAGTGTAACAATGTAATAATTATAGATATAATTTATGTGTCAGTTATTTTGGAGTAGAGGCTACAATATTAAAATTGGAATCAATATTAAAAAAATAAAAGATTATTGAAAAAGGAGTTTTCAAGGATGTGAATGGTTTCTGATAGAAAGAGGGAATGCTCTGTGGATTAGAAGATGGGGAGAGAGTTCTGCACATCAAACTAGATGCAAAAATCAAATCAGAAGGTCTTCCAATTGATCTGAAAGAGGTAAATTGAACTCTGTGACTCAGTAGACAGACGTACTAAAAGATGTTGTCTGTCGTAGAAATCATGAGGTGCTTTTTGTAACGCTAGGTGTTTGCTCTAGGCTTTATAATAACCTGGTATTAGGTGAGGCACAAGGGTCTGCATATCAGTTTTGATTAGTAAGTCTTAAAATAATTTTTCCTGTATTTGTCTTGAATTTGCAAATCAATAAATTACATCTGTTGTCTTTACTAAATACTGCTATTAGTTCTCAAAGCTTCACTTCTGAAAAGTTTGAGGAATATTTAGCTTGACCCATATTTATCTATAAAAGTTGTAATCCTTAAAGATTGCATTAATTTTTAGAAGAACAAATTTCTGTAATCACTGGTATCTTGGTACAGGTTGTCAAGAATGTTCTGTGTCTGTTCATTATAAATGGGAAAGACACCAGCATTATGAAATCCTGTGCTTCTTGGCTAAAATGTGCCTTTGCATCTCAGTATCTTCTGATAATACAGGTTAGTTGGACAATTAACATGAAGTCATTGCCAATATTATATAATGAAAATACTCGGCATTACAAATTCAGGGCAGAATTAGTGCATTCACTGCATTCTTCTGGTTGGGTTGAAAGAGATTTTTGGGATAATTTCACTTTAATTTGTTTATATTATAGCTAGCTTTAAGGATTTTACTGTTTTTGGCAAACTGTTAAAAATGTCTGTATACCCAACAGGCAAAGGTCAATCGTGTAAGAAATTTTTTTTCTGTTCTAAATAACTTGTTCTGTTCACGTAGCTCATACTAGGCATAATCCTATTAATTTTTAAAAAGGTAAGCACTATTGATTTCTAGTATAACAATTTATTATTTTTCCCTTACAAATAATAAAATACGTTTATTAAAAAAAAATCCTGTTGCCCTCTTTATTGCCATATGGCTTTTTGGACGCTGTTAACTGGCGTGTCTTATATGAACATCTTTAAGATCAAAAGAGTAAAATGTCACTTTTCGGTTATAAATACTTAAAAATGTTTGTGTAACTTTTTAATCAATGAAAAATGGAACTGCTTTTGTGAGTGGGTGATCAGGCTTTGCTAGCTACATTTATTCTGCGTCCGTATAGGTTTGCGATTTCTATGACAGCCAAGAACCTTTTCTGTGGAATGAATATGCCCTTGTGGTCGATATTCCAGTAAACTGATTTTGTGACAGTTTATGATTATATTTATTAGTAACAGTATAGTTATCATACAAATAGTATCATTTTAAGACCACATTTTAAGATACTGCAGTTCCAGTTACATCTCTTAACACTGCATGCACAGCAGCTTCTTGTGCCAGTCTCAAAGGGATGGAGTAACTGAATAAATAGATGGAGTTTCACTTTTGGGCCAGTGTGTATAACTGAATCTTGTTATCTAGATTAAAATTTTCAAAAATTGATAAGTAATGAGTGTCCTTTTACATTTTTATGTCCAATCATGTTGACTGTGAAAATTTCAGCCTCCATATAGGCTTCGTGTTTAATTAGGAAATATGTTCAAGTTGTAAGACAGTATTCTAAAAGCTGCTAGGAAATAATTCTAATTACTACTTCCAGCTTTCATTTTTCATTTAGAACATCATTCTAATGTTGCTTTCATTTTCTGTCTTTTCATAACATTTGTATCTTTGTTTGGATTTTACATGTGTGTCCACTAGAGTGCATCCTACATAAACACACTGGTGGCTCGGTCAGTTACAACCCATGAAAACCACAACTTTTGTCATTTTGTTTCAGCTTATTTTCAGCTATGACTTTTTCTTTGTGATCCTGCAGCTCATATTCCCGTTTCTCTTTCTAGACAGGAACTGCGTTTTTGAATGGAAACTTCTATCAGAAAATTGCTTAGCAAGGGTCAAAATAAAATGGTAGATTCCATTTTACCTATTCCTTTGTTGTTATGTACAGAAGGCATAAGTTGTTCAAATGTAGGAATATAATATAGGAATTCCATTTTTTTTCATTATTGGATGTTCATAGACCTAGTGCATTGATCGCCTGCTACAGCTTTATGGGAATTCTTACAGTGGATAGGGGACCAGAGGGTAAACAGTTCTTGGCTCAGTGCTTTCTTAAGGTGCAAAGCAGCCCGTAGGTAACTTGGAAATGTAGTTCAAATCAAAGATGACTTCTGCTTGGATGTCTAAGCCTGGAGGGAAATTAAGGCAGCTTATAATCGTCTTTGCCTTCTCCTTCTGAGCTTTAACCTTCTTTGGAGTATAGTAAACCAGAGCCTGGAATGGGAAGAGAACTACTTTATTTTTCCTGCATGTGATGTGATCCTAGAAGTGTTAACACAATTTAACCTCTGCATAAAATCTAAAGTCATATTTTGAAAAAAAAAAAATGCAGTTACCTAGTGTAACTTAAGCTCCAGCTTGCATTCCCTTTGAATACATTTTTGTGGAATGAAGAAGATGGAATTCAGAGGCAGATGATGGAAAATGTTGCTGAAAATAGGATGCGAAATACTGACAGAAGATTTATGAAACTGTAATTTTTCCCTTCTTCAGAATAGGAGCAGACTTATTTAGACTGCTATTAGACCCCACATACAGATCCTCCAAAGAACGTGCTGGTAGTAACGTGCCCGTTCACAGCTGTTCTCTATTCCGGCAATACTGAAGCATAAGGATGAAAACAGATCTGAAGCCCAGAATAGGACAAAATGAATCAGAGTAACTATCAGTCTGCTCACACAGATGGAAACTCAACTCTGCAGTGTGAGAAGCTTTTCTCCTAGAAGGAGGTATACATGTTGCAGCAAGCACGTTTCAATGTTACCTTTTAACAGAACAGGCTTTATTAAGGTGTCCGTCTCCTTTTATGATGGGTGATTTTCCTTCATGGTCTGAAGGAACTATCTTATCTTTTTGTAAGCAAAAGTTTTATATAGGAATTTGCTAGTGGTGATGAATCAGATTAATTAGCCTGGATTAAATGTAAAATTTAATGGTATGAACTTTGCTAGCTAGTACGGTTTACTTATATTTGAAGTCAGCTATTAATTGCTTTACTTCTGTGAAGTTTTTCCTGTACTTAGGTTAGATAAAGAACAGTGTTGTCTATTGACTACAGCTAGAAAAGAGTCTAGTCCTGTTATTTGCTGATAAGGATTGGTCTACTTTTTAAAATATCTTACCAGTACGCTTGTTTGTTCTTTTTACTTTTGTTTTCTGGCATTACCATTACAAACCGTCATGCAGTCTTTGTGCTTCACACTTGTGTATTTGTTTCAATTCGCATGATGGAAGAAGCTATCCTATTACAAACATTTATATCGCTATTATTGGGCTAATAATGGAAGGAAGGCATGGTAGAGGAACGTGTCATTTAAAGGAGCTGTTACAGTGTAGCAAAATTTTAAAGAAGCAGAAGACTGATTCACAGATTTTGAGAGTTCTTGGATGTATATCCAACTTAAATGCTGTGGGCCTTCCCTACTAACCTGCACCTTGTAGAATCATTATCATAAACCAAAATCAGTGTTTAACCTTCATCAGAGGCCAGAATTGTTGTCATTTGTACTGTTTTATTTGAAGTAAGTTACTTTAGAAGATCCTACATCATGAGAAATTATGTTCACTAGGGCCTGTGTGGAGATGCTGAGTGCTTCCATTTTATCTTGGTTGTCGGGCACCCAAAATCAATGGCCATTTTGAAAAAAAAGTTGAGGCAACCTTTTCCTTAGGTTAGTCCTTTGACTGTATGGACATGAGTTAATTGAGGGGGAGGTTAAAAAAAAAAAAGTGATTATGTTAAACAATTTTATTATCAACACCAAGCAATTTTGTGTTATCACCTGAGAGTAGCTCCACAGGCAAATGATCAAGTAATGCAATAAGTAGAGAATGTTGCCATTTGCTTCTTGTTGATTAATCTTATTTGAGTTGTTATCTATTACAACAACTGTATTGATGTCTCTACTGACACGAAAATACCTACTTCACTAAAAATTTAAACTCTTCCCCATCATTTTAATCTGGTGTAACTTAAAATTTCAGTGTACTTTAAACGATGATGTGAAGCTTGGGTTTGATTTAGAAAAAAAAATTAATATTTAGGAATATCATACCAAAGTTACCAGAATAATCTTACCTTCTCTAAGGAGTATTTAGAAGGTTTAGGAATCTTTTAACAAACTCTCCAAGGAGATTTTGCCACTTTCTGCATGTAGTTATTCATGGATCTCAACAGCAGTTGCTATTATAAAGGATTTTTTTAGTTTTCCCATAACCTTGGGAAAGTAAGCACGAAAAATATGTGATTTTAGTTTGATGCAAGAACCTGTTGGTATTTGAGTTCAGCAAATTGTATTCTGGACAAAAGAAATTACTCAGTAGTTCCTCTATAATTTAGATGTAGCAGATTCCAGAGAAAGAAATTAACTTTTTCTGAGGAAGGAGGAGGAGGTATGTCTGAACTTGATCGGTATCTTGGTTAGTCTCTTTTTCTTAATGAACTGAATCATATTTTCAGCTCTATAATGGAGCTGGTTGTTGTTTTGTTTCCAAAAAATATTTGAAGCAAAACATTTTTTTGGGCACTGAGGAAGCAGTCTTCCAAGGATCTCAATTTTATTCTCATTGAAGTTGCTGAAAAAGCTGTGGTTGAAGTCACAAGAGGATCAAGCTCTCTAATAACATGAGCATGAGTTCTACCTCCAAGAAGGCATTTCCTATTTATTAAACTTGTAATATACTTAATATTAAAACATGAGAGAATTGATTAACTCAAACTATGCGTAGAGAAAGATACTGCAGAAGAAAACAGAGGTGAATTGTTGTGGGGAGGGTGGGAGAGAGGAAACGATCAGATAATAAATAATTCCCTTTGCAGCAGAGGGGCACTGCAGCTCCTCTTTGCTCGGTTTCCAGCCACATTCCTGGGAGTGTGTTGGGCTTCTCCAATCATTCTGCTTCATTTCTACTCCACCTCCTGACTGTACTTTCTTCCAGAAATGACTGGCTGCATGCAGACACACCTGTATTTGGTTCATTATTATCTTAAGCAATTACAGTTTTGCCACTGATGTATTTAGTAGATAAGTTTAAAAAATGCTATTTATTTAGCCGATAATTGTAACCCCAGAAACAGGATCTGTTGTTTGTTTCATTATAAACCTAGCTGCACTGAAAAGTTACCCTTAGGCACCAACAGCTGACGATTTCTAGAGCTGGGACTGCTGTGAAGTTCTGAGGCAGCTGTTCTTCAACATTTTTTCAGTGGGCATATGCATCTGAGTGGAGCCTGTAGGAAAAAACGCACCACTATTTTGTTTCCCACTTGAGCTTGACTGAAGTATTACTGTATTTGCTTGTATTTTAAACCTACTGAGTCAGGTTTCTTGGCAAGAACGATGAGCAGTCATCCCCCTGAAACGCTTAACTATTCTCTTATCTTGATCGTGTTTTTACAGATGCTGATCTCTTAATATCTTTAGGTTAAATGTTTTCACCACTGCTCGGGTGTAGGCCACAGTTAACTCAAACACATATTCCCCTTACCATTTTTATGTGACTTTTCTAGCTTTTTTTTTTAAACGATCACTTGGAAACTCAGCATAGTTACATGATGTATGAATCTGTCTTAGAATTTGCTCAAGCTTTGCATGGCCCAAAAAATCAGGGGAGTGGAGCCAGACCTATATATTTATACACTTGGCCTGACTCAACATGAAATAGAGTACTGTAAAGGCAGGCTTCCTTTTTTGCTGCAGTTTCTTCAGATGTCTCTCTGGCAGCTACATCTGTCTCTGTGACTACACTATTCCGTGACTACAAGGAAGTTGCCACTTGTAAGCGTGGTAAGCTTATGCAGCTGGGACCAATGCACCAATATTCTTTTTACACTTTTTTCAACCAAAGGACCATCTAACCTTTTTAAAAAAAAAAATCCATTGATTGTTCTGCGTTTTGCCTTGTTTGCTAGGATAAGTAAATTCCTAGTATTAAGTCAAGTAAAATTTTATTGCATGCACTATTTCAATGTTGTAAACACGGTAAAAGAAACCTGCAGCTTTGAATATGTTCAAATATTTGTGAATTCAAAATCTGGAAATGAATTCTGTATTCTAGTTTTCTGTCTTTGTAGAGAATATTTTAGTTTCTAAGCACATCAGGTCTGTGCTTACTGAACTTACTGGCAGGACTCCCACTTGGGTCCTGGCAAAACATTCATGCCAGTTGCGTGGGAATGTCTGTATGTGTCTTAAAAATAATTACACATTGCAATCGCTTTGCTGACCTTGCTTCTAAAGACTTACAGAATCCAAGTGACATATTTTATGGTACAGCAGAGGTGAAGAGGTAACAAAATAGAACTGATCACCCAAAACCTCCAAATGCCTTGTCCATTGCTGTTGGAATGCTAAGCCATTGGTAGCAATTGGGAGGTGTCTAATAATAAACTGCAGTGTAGAGTTACCACTAGTTTTCTCATTAGCTGATATTTCTAAAGACACAGAAAAGAGGATGTCTTAGAAGAGCTGGTTTATGATGGGTGCTAATTTCAATACTAATTTTCAAAAGCAGAAAATGTGATCTTTCACTTCACTGGCTATACCTCCCAGTATGTATGGGTCAAATGCTTTTTCTTTGAATATTTGATAGGTTTTTGGTTATGACAGATCTGTTCTGTATTTTCTGGTTGACTTCTTAGCTAACTGTTGAGAGGCCAAAGGCAGCACTGGTGTTTAACTACAACCATCATGGGTTGTGAACATAAGAAAGGAGCAGTATCAGGAACCCTGTAAGCTGTCAACCTCAGGAACAGGAAGCAATCCTCTGCCTAGGAAATGGAATCAGTGATTGGTATGAATTTAGGAAAAATAGGTGCTCCTCAAATCTATTAGTAGGAAAAGCTGTAAGAAGGAAAAAGAACCAAGGGATGAGAAAATAGTGGAGTGGAAAAGGAAAAAGATAGACGCTAAGAGCAGCTCATGCACATGTTTAGCTATGAGCTACTACCAGTGGGTACCCTATGTACCCATGTAGGCTGGGGTGTAGACTGGTAAACAGAGTAGGTGGTAGTTCTGCCCTTCTCCTTCCCTGCCTAGTAGAGCTGCAGGCTTCAGTTTCCCTTTACAGGACTAAAACTGGATGTGCTTTCTTGGGAAGACCTCATGTTGCTGGTCCATTTCCTAGAGTACTATGATTTTCGCAAAGGGCATAACTTGAATAGTCTGCAGAAATGAAAAAAATTATTGATCTTCACTCTTAAGAACCAAATTTTGACTTTTATAGTCTTAATTCACATTGGAAACACTGACACCAGATCATATTCAGGAGGTTTTTTTGTTAGTTTTAGTGCTTTTTGCATGTTTCAGTACAACTGATAAGGTGTGACATTCTTAGTCCTGACATTTATCTTTGCTAGAAGTGTTCTTGTGGCTGAGTGTTAAAACAAGATTATTACACCTCACGAGTCCCAATTTAGTTCTTAGCTAGACCTAGTGCCATTTGGCAGAAGGGTAAAAATTTGCCCTCACAGAAAAGACAAAGTTGTTACACATCTACTTCAAGCAGAAGAACCTGGGTTGGTTCAACGTTCTTTGGTGGTCCTTTGTATTTTCCAGCAGAGAGCAAGTAGGCTGTTAGTCACAAAGAACATGGGGAATAAGAAACTACTATGTGCATATGTCTTTGTTACTAATCATTTTGGAAGGATCATGAAAAGATTCTCTTTCTTCTGTTTTTAAACTTTGATAATCCTGCACGTGACTTTTTAAAAAATTGCTTTTTAAGAAGGATATTACTTGCATTTCACTCTCGTGATAAACATTTGTTGCAAAATCAGCGGCATAGATTACAAGAGTCAGTTGTGCACTTAGCTCAGTACATATGAAAGTTTATAACAACAATTGTAATGAGCTCCACGATACTATCTTTAAAGTTTAGAGCCTAATTATTCTAAGCACCTCAAACTCATCTATCTCATTTCAAGGTATCATCACAATTAGGTGCTTTCAAGCATCCTGTGATGTCAAAATACTTATTTAGAGATGGAGAAAGTAATAGGAAAAATTCCTTATGCTGTAGAAAAAGTATCTGGACAAATATATATTTATGTATATGGAAAAAAAATATTTGCAGAGACCTCTTAACAGTTTTGGAAAATAAATCCAACACAAAGATTGGTGAGGGCGGGGAAAGGAGCATGGGGATATCCTGCACTGCATGTCTTGTGAGTTTTTGCTGACATTCGCCAGAGTTTCCTCAACACAAAATTTCAAAGCTAATTAAAAAAATCCAAGGCAGGATTTCTGGAATGCTATTTAAAATGTCAGTAGCACACAGTAATAGATGTTGGACTCTTGTTTGTCTTGTCCTAAGACAATTTATTTATTTACAAATGTGGAAAAAGTACTGAGACTTCTAATTTGTTTCAGAGTATCATAATGATACTGTGAGATTGCGACTGTGTCTATAAGCCTGAAGATCTTTTGGTGAGATTGAAATTTTCTGTTCCATAGTCCGTCGATGAAAGGGAATCTGTAGAAATGTTTGTGTGCTTTGGTTACTGTACGCATTTTTGTCTAGTTATCATTTATATACTTGTGTTGATTGATGCTACATACCCTTCATCCATTGTCTAATGTCCCCTCTTTAGACAGATATCTAAGAATATTTTTGGCTGCACTTTGTTGCAGACTTGTTTATCTGAAACTGCTAAATGACTAGTTGCAGTAAAATCTTTCAGACATAGATGAAAGATAATGATGCTTGCGGTTTGCTAAAATGTTTGCCCAAGTGAAGGATGTGAAATTGCTGCTTGAATGGCAACCTTTCTTGGCTGAACCAGCTGTGGTAACAAGGTCAGGTTCGGGGATTTCTGAAAGATGTCACCAAGCAGGTTATTTAGCTAGCAGTTTCCTGCAGACCTCGGAGTAGCAGCAGTGTATTTGAGCTCTGTAGCAGTGATGGTGGGAGCATTTCTGAAAAGGCTGTGAATAACCCATGGCTAGGAATCATGACTGAAAAAGTTGCTGGATGTATGTTGTCTCTTTTTCTCCAGATAGCCATGCAAGCCTAATTCTGGAGCTCACAGAGTAGTGCAGTTGTTTTCATTCATGCAAAATGAATGTAAAATTCTGCTAAGTGTTATTTACTGGATTAGTACGGAGTGTGTAAGTAGATGTGTTTGCCTGTATAAAGCAGTTCAACTATGTAAATATTTTCATTGTGAGTATAAAAGTAGTACATCTGCAAATATTGGTTATTGTTTCACTTACGCTATGCAGACAGGGTAGATTTATGAAGGTTTTTGATCACTGAATATTTCAGAGAAGTAATTACAGTCCTATACCACATGAAAGAAGTGTCTCTTTTGGCATTATATATCTAGAAAAAGTAAAAAAATGTCTGAATTTAACCTAATGTTCCTTGTCAGGAAGCCAGAATTTAAGAATTCCACAACTGTTCTTGCAGATAGGTTCCTGAAACCTGATTTCATGTACTAGAGTCAATATTTGTTTCAAAGTCCAAAGACCACCGGTACTGTAAACATCTGTGAATTGCTGCAGCACTCTTGGGTAATGACTGTTTAAATGCATCAGTGTGTTTCCTACGGTACTGAGGAAATCGTAATGGTTTACATATATACACTAATAACGTCACAAGGCACGTGAAAGCAGAAGATCATACAGATCCCAAGCTGCTGGCAGACAGCTGGAGTTGCCCAGCCAAATTGTTTTTGAGATCTAGATCTATGGCTGTAACGGGGTTTAGTCTGGACGGGTGATCAGACCTGTCATTAACAGCAAGGAGTCCTAACTATTCCCCCAGAAAGAAACTGCGGCTGTGTGCATATCTGATGTGTGGTCACGCCCCACGCAACTGAAATTAAGGGTTGTGCTTTGTTACGTGTCAGATGACAATCTTTTCCGAGCCGAAAGAATGACCGTAGCAACTGGAAAAAACATCCAGGGAAATACGTGGATGGCTTTCTGTAAGGCTAAAGGGAGACCATTTCTAATTGAAGGCTTTTCCATTCCTGTCCAAGGCATAACTTTAACAATGAATGGATTAATTTATTACATTTAGCATAATATCTTGTGAGCAAAATGCTAAATCTGGAAGTTATGCACTGTTACAATTGCAAACTAAAAAAGCTTTTTGCTGTGTGAGATGAACATGGAATAGGGCTCTGTTCTTTCTCATCTACTCCCTCATCATTTGTGGAGGACCCAGAGAATTTGTGACTCTGTTGTAATAGGGCTACCCATAAGGAGGTAACACAAACACTTCTACGTTGCTCTGTAGAGCTTGTAACTTTAATAGTAAAAACTGCCAAAGACTAAAGGCAGAACGAATTATATGCCAGTGTGGTTTAACACTGTTTAAATGACGCAATAAAATCCTATCACTGTAAGGGAAACCTTTAACTAATCTCTTTCTTTTTCCACCACTTCTGATACAACATTTTATGAAGACTGATTAGAAAACAGAGACTTCTTTATCATTATTGTGCAGGAAACAGGTTTCTGTCTATGAGGTGTTAAAAGATGCCTGTGTTTGTAAGCAAGGGTTTACAGCACCCTGAGGAATGGTCTTAAGGTTGAGACATAAACATTTAGTACTTTTATTAAGTGAATAAATTGAAAATTAAGTTGTATTCAGTTCTGCCTAGTGTCCCAGTTCTGGGGAAATAATGCTCCTAGTGAAATTAGTACCAAGACTACAGCTAACTTTAACTGAAGCAGGATTTAGCCCCCAAAGTAGCTTTAATTATTTCTTAAGGAGCAACTCAAACTTATTACTTCATGTCTAAGGCCCTGGCACATGTTACTTCATGACATGGCCATGAGCAACCTGTTCAAGTTGGTCCTGCTTTGAGCAAAGGGTTGGACTAGAGACCATCCAGCCTTAAACATTCTATGATTCATTGATGTGTTGTAAACACAGAATTCGAGGTCAAACAGATGGAAAGAGGACAAGCATATGGGAGAGGAGCAAAATTAATTATTTTCTTTGATGTTAGTAATGAAAGAACCTGGAAACACTTCTTAGGGAGTGGAAGGGAAGGAAGATGGGAGACATAGCAGAGGATCTCTCTGAAGCTGAAGTAACTGTGGAATAAGTTACATAGAATGCACACCAAGAAATTGCTGTGAGTGGAATTGGTATTCACTCAAAGTTATAAGAAAACTCAAGAATAAAAGAGCTGAATTGCTTCAGGTATGGTGTGCAGAGGTTGCAGGAGGTCCCATACTCCAGAGAAGGGGAAAGGTGATATGAAATTACAAAAGCTGCGTGATAAACACTCATCTCAGAATACGTACTACCTCCTTTCCTTCTACAGTCGCAACTTTTTTTCCTGCCCCCCCCCCCGTATTTATTTTACCCTGAATATTTATAGGCCAGTGAAATTCTACACCTGCACATCTGAGAGGCCTTGAGCCTCTCTCATTTTCAGGTAATACTAGATAGAGGTGAGAGTTCTGAAGCAGGTGGGAGTTCTGTGTTCAGTTCCTGATGTTCAAGCTCTATTGCTCTGACCTGGCTTGTCATTCTTCTTGTGAAAGAAATAAACCCAGCTAAACAAATCTTTCTTAAGTTAATTTTAAAACCAAAACAAAATATCCACCTCTCCCAGCCCAAAATGTACAGGCTAGATCAAGTCTTTTCACCAACAAACCAAAAAGCGCTCAAAGACATCCCTGTGGGGCTTACATAATTTTAATTTAGTGCTTATTTCTAATGGGAAAAAAGATGAAATGCAGTAACTTCTTGAAAACATGCTCTTTGTATTGTATGAACTACTCCTAGTAAATAGCACAAATGAAGCTAGTATTAAAGTTGTTTTTGTTGACACCTGGAAAACTGTTTTATTTCCACAGGCATAATTTAGGAGTAAATTCCTTGCATGATTTGGTAAAGTGAGAATAAAATAGCAAGACAAGAAACTTAGCCTGTTTAAACAGTCAACTTCAGTAAAAAAAAGTCTTATCTGATGATAAAGTTGAGAGAACAAACCAGATGTATTTAGGAAAACACTTTCCTGTGTGTTGAATGCATGAAATATTTCTGTATATTGTTAAAGTTAAGTGTGCTTGTGTGCTTTAATGATAATCACAGAATCACAGAATCACAGAATAGTAGGGGTTGGAAGGGACCTCTGTGGGTCATCTAGTCCAACCCCCCCGCC
>Ga0065711_1038718_pt1 | contig 18481 bp, 28 predicted proteins | sample Hoacrofraction12_FD_59098 | JGI IMG/M metagenome (GOLD analysis project Ga0065711, IMG submission 59098) | Hoatzin crop microbial communities from Cojedes, Venezuela - Epithelial fraction 12 v2 (version 2) | ecosystem: Host-associated > Birds > Digestive system > Esophagus > Crop | place...
TGGAGTCTCCTTCTCTGGAGATATTCCAGCCCCGCCTGGCCGCGGTGCTGTGCAGCCTGCTGTGGGTGACCCTGCTTGGGCAGGGGGTTGGGCTGGGTGACCCACAGAGGGCCCTGCCAACCCCAAACATGCTGGGATTCTGTCATTCCTGAGTCCTGACACTGCAGCCTGGATCCTTCCCCAGCCCCATCCACCTGGCAGAGCCACCGCACACCCGACATCCAGACCCTTCGAGAGGGCTGGAACGAGGGTCCCGTCCCCACTCGCTCCCACTGCTGCTCTGCCCTCCTTCGCCCAACCGCTCGTGCGATGGAGGGAGCAGCGCTTGTGTCCTCGGCTCCTTCCCTTGCTCCAGCGCTGCGACCACGCGGTCCAGGCACAGCCCAGCAGAGCCCGGGGAAGGAGGCAGGGGAGCAGCGGCACCGCGGCGGGGGGAGGCAATTTACAGCCAAATGAAATTAATTTGCCTGCAGAGAAAGGAGGCTCCGGCCGGCTGCGGGGACGGCTTCGCAGCCCAGCCTGACATGAGGCTTCGGCCCCCGGCGCCCAGCCCTGGGACGAGGAGGGGGCTCTGCTCAGTGGGAGCACCAGCCCAAGCGGTGATGTGACCCCCCAGAGACGGGGACGGCCCTGCCACGCTGCCTGCCCCCTCCCCGCAGCCGTGTCAGTCACAGGCAATAACCACATCAAATTAATTGGAAACCACTTTGCTGCAAACAAAGAGAAACCAGGTGACATTTACCTAGCAAACTAATTGATATCCAAGTAATTTGTTGGAGAAACCTTGTTATGAGCCAGCTGGATTTCCCAAACCCTCCCGGTCCCACTCATTACAAACGAGGTTTGTGTGTTAATCAGAGAGCTTTAATCACATTGCTACCCACCGTCATTTTGAGCAAGTCACAAAGCTACCAGATTTATCACAGGCTTTCAGATCATAAACGCTCTCTTAAGAATTTGTTTGATATTTTATTAGCGGGCGTGAAGAGGACAGACATTTCTCTTTCCAGCGACGACACGGGAGGGGAGCGGGCTCACAGCATCACCTCTCCTCCTCCGTCCCCTTCCCGCGCCCGCCGTTGCGCAGCCCTCCCCCCAGCCAAGCCCCGGGCCTCCTCGGAGCAGCCCAGCGGGAGCTGCTTCCACCCCGGTAAGCAGCTCCCGTCCCAGCAGCAGCCGGGGATGCTCGGCCCCAGCAGAGCCACCAACGCCAAGCAGGGCGCGAGGCAGGAGTCCCCACGTTCACCCGGGGCCTCCCGTGCCCAAGGCTCTCAGGAGGGCTCAATAAATATAACATTAAAACAGAGAAAAAAATCCCTGCGCTAGCGCCCGAGTGCCCGCAGTGGAGTGAGAGCAGCTGGGGGTTTGCAGGCAGAGGCACAACAAGCCAAGCAGCGAGTCCAAGAAAAGCAAGGAAAAGCACGTTCCTAAGGAAACCTTCTGCATCAAGCCCTTCAGCTGGGAACTAAACCAAGAATTAATTACAGACCGATTTTACAGCCTTTAATTTTGTGTTTTCAGAGCTGATCAGGCCGGCAGAACGGGGACGGAGGAGCTCGGAGCGTGCCCTCGCGGAGGGCAGCCGGCGCGTGCGGGGACCTGCAGAGCACCCCGGGGGCTGCACCCCCAGGAGAGCAGCCGGCCCCGCGCCGCTGTCTGCTGTGCCACCCCATCCTCCTCCTCCTCCTCCAGCCCCGGCCGCGGGAGGAGGCTCGCTGCTGTGTCTGCTCAGCAGCGATGGCTCCTCAGCCCCCAGTGAGTCCAGCCAGCAGCCCGAGAGACGGAGCAGGCACCTTCGCGCACCCCCAGCCCCTGCCCCGTGCGGGGCAGCCCGTCGTCCCAGCCCGGTCCATCTCCCCGGGCACGGCTTCCCCTCTGCCCCCAAGGCTCGCAGCCCCCTCCCCTCCACGCAGGCAGCGACTGCTGGCCCTGGGTCTAGCAGAGCCGGTGCCACGAAGAAATCGGGTCTTTACCCTCCTCTGCCCCCGAGCTCCCGCAGCCGCTGCCTCCCGCCCCGGCCCCCGCAGACCTGCCGCCTTTCTGCGGGCTGAGCCCTGGACAAGCTGCTCCATCACCCTAATGACACAGCTCATAATTATCTCATTTGCTATTAATTCGGATGTCAAGAGAAATTCCACTCATTTGCTTTTAATTAATGTGGCCTTAAAATAAAGCCAGGGGGCTGGCAGGGCACCGGCAAGAGGCGTCTGCATCGGCGTTAGAGAGGATCAGCTGAGACCGACAAAGGGAGGAGTGGTGGGGTGGAGAACTATTTATAGGATGAACGGAGACAACTGCCAGGGAACGGTGATGCTTCCCGACCTCAGCAGTGCCCTCTGCATGCCCAAGCACTCTCTGCTAGCACCAACCGTCGCACCCAGGGGCCAGAGGCTTCTGGATGCCCTGATGAGGCTCAGCTGTCCCAGCGAGCATCAACACCAAAAATCCCGTTTGCAGCCAGAGGTTGGGGCCCAAAGGTGGGGAACAGCCTCCCTGCTCTGAGCAGAGCGGAAGGGAGACAGCCAACGGCACACAGCTGCCCTGGGCAGCTCTGTGCAAGCCAAACGCACTGGAAACGTGGGAGGGGAAGCTCAGCTGCTTGGTACGTGTCCAACTTTGGACCAGCAGACACTGGACATTCAAGGCTGTCCCAATCAAGGACCTCCAGACCCGATGACCTGACCGTCCAGAGCTCTGTTTCATGTCCCCGTGGGGGTCAGGACCTCATCTGAGACAGCAGTTGGCCAACAGAGCCTTCATGCAGGCTGACAGCCACCCAAGCCTCCCGTGGTAGTGGGCGTCCACAGCCCCTCCAGCACCATAATGGCAGCTGCCAGAGCTGCCTCATTCGTTATCGTACACACACCTAATCGGCTTCCAGGGAGCCCTGTTCATCCCATGAGACACCGTTAAAGCCAAAGACGGGGACGGAGTCAGCCGGTTTCTGGGTGGAAGGCTGCCTGGGAGCTGGCTGGCAGGCTGGGATGCAGCGGCAGGAGCTCGGCAGCCCGTAGGCACCCACTGCGCTCCGTGCTACCAGTCTGCAGATGGACCCGGTGTGGGGGAAGCACAAGGGAAATCGCCCCTCCGAACTCCGCCTGAGCAGCACAAGTCAAAGGGAAGAGGAATAAGAACTGGGGGGTGGGGAGGGGGGGAAGCCCGACAGAACCACTTTCCCTGTGCTCAGCATGAGTGTGCCGAAATACAAACCTTGAGTCACCAGAGCTCAGTCCTCGCAACACAAACGCTGCACAGGCAGCATGGAGCCTACCGCCAGCTCCAGACACAGAGGTGGGAATTCATCTCACCCAGCTTCAGACATCTGTGACTGAGTTACTCATCCAGGCTCCCTCCACAATCAGAGAAGAAGCAGACTCCCATCCTAAGGCATCTTCTCTCCCCTGCCAAGGCACCCCAGCTAAGCAGCGCACGTGCAGAGATCTTCCTTTCCAATCTCTAGGCGCCCACAAAAAACCTCAAGGAAGCAGATCTGGACAATCTGTTGCAGAACAAATCATTCAGCATTTGACGGGCACAAATCTTCCACCTCCCTCCAGATCCCCAGAGGGCAAACAAAGCCATAGCAGAAGCGGCCGCACCAGCTCCTGGGAGCAGGGGAGCAGCTCCAACCCGGACGGGCGGCACCCACACCAGGTTCAGAAGGGGAAGGGGTTTGGTTCCTCATGCCAGCCCAGGTTTGCATGGCGAAGCCATAACACAGCCTTTGCTCTGCCTCTAACCACGCTGCAGCAGCCCAGCGCGCAGCGAGGAGGCTCCGCGTGGGGTGGCTCAGGTCTAATTAAGCCAGCGCAGGCTGTGTCTGCTGACGAGCCCAAGGCAGGACAGCCAACAAGGGCTCTCCAACGTGTGCATCTCAGCAGGGCCAGTGGCTCCCTCCAGCCTCCCCACCAGCGGAGCCAAGAACTGGTTCCTGCTCTAATTACCAGCTTCCCGGAGGAAGCAGCCGGCTGCCGGGCAGTGCGGGGGGCTTGCGGCCCCCTCCTCGCTGTCACGGCTCCGGGATCACGCTGATGCCGCGCACGGGAGGCTGCACAGGCCAGGCAGAGCCCCATGCTCCCCAGAACGCGCAGTTCTTTCCAGCTTTCCTGGTCGCACATCCCCTCCCAGCAGCGTGTTCTCAGGCAGAGGAGGGACCCGGCACGCTCCGCACCCCAGCGCGACTCCGGCAGGAATCGTTCCGCAGAGCTGTCTCAGTGCCACGTCTCTACGGGGAGCACAGCAGGGAGTCAGGAACCCCAAACCCACCCGGCGCATGCCAACAGCCCGGGCTAGGAGCAGAGCGGGAGGATGCCAGCGCGGCTGAACGACGCGGCAGCAGAGGTGGCAGATGACTGATTTAATCAGAGGCAGCCAGCCTCAGCCCATCCTCCAGGCACGCAGCAGAGCGCAAGGACTGTGCTCCCGTGCGCTGTTTCACTGCAGTGAGAAGCTGAAGAACTATCAGCCTTCTCTTTCTGACAGAGCTCCCCCCCCGCCCCACAGCCACAAGAGAGGGCTCAGTCTCCTTCCTTCATCCTCCACCTTCCTCCCCTTCGGTTTCTACGCCCTGTTCACCAGCAGCACTGAGGAGTTCCCAAGCAATGTGACCCGCTCAGAGACTCCTGAACAGTCACAGGCAGAAATGCTAAAGAGAAAAGCATCCTCGGTGGTAACAAAAGGCAAGGCTTCACAATGAGCCGGCAAGAAGTTGGGAACCGGAGAACAAATACGCAACACCCAGAAAAGCTAATTAACTCGCAGCAATCGGAGAGTTAAAACAGAAGGGATGTGCATGAGTTTGCTTCGGAAGGACACTCGGGCTCTAGCCTCCAGGTTTCTATTAAGAGGAGGTCTCATGCATTACAAAGCGATTTTCCCTTCCCTAGTTTATAAACCAATTAGATAAAGACCACATTAATCCCTTCTTGTGCTCAGAGAGCCGCCAGCAGACACCAAACACAGAGATTAGCCCGTTCGTCCCACGGCCTCCCCAGGTCCCGGCAGCTGGGGGAGCATCGCACAGGACCGGTCCACAGGAACCCGGAGCAGGATGGAGCCCTGGGCTCTCCCCACCGAGGCAGCTCCCCTCCTCCGTCCGAGCCCCAGGGAGCTGGCGTCAGCCCGAAGCCCCCTGATCTCGGGAGTTCACCCGCACGCAGAATAAGCAGAGCGCAGGGACACGTCAGTTGGCGCAGAGGGAAGCGGCAGCACGCAGCCATGCCTGGGGGAAGCGGTGCATAGCGATGCTTTCTGAGGGTTTTGTTTTTGTCACAGCGTTTTATCTTTGTTAGCGTTAGCTTTTCCCCCCACCTCACCCCGCCAGGCAGAGGCATCCCCCCTTGGGCGAGGCAGGCTGCGGGCGCAGGGCAGCCGGCGACAGCAGCATCGCAGCCCCGGCTCTCGCAGGGGCTGCACAGGCCTCACGCGCCAGAAAGTCCCGAGCCGAGGAGGAGGAGGAGGAGGAGGAGGCAGCAGCCCCCAGCTGCAGATCCAGAACACCAAGAGCCTCGCATCCCTATTGAGGAACGGGGCTCAGCATAGCCCAGCTCACGTCTTTCGATGCAGAACCTCCGCTGACCGGCACACCCCAACACTCTCGTGGTCAGACACCACCGCGACGCACACAAAACCACCAATATTATACTGGGAGAGCTTAAAACCGCAGCCGCTCACCTGCCCCAGCTGCGCAGCCAGCTCCGGAGCAGCTGCAGTCCCACTGCCGAGGGAAGCCTTCTCCTTGCAGGGCAATGCCCAGAGCTGCTCTGCTCTGACAGACCCTTCCTCCGACTCAGCTGAGCCAAATGAGGGGCTTCAGCCCCTCCCAGACGACTCTGCAGCGGGGTGGCATGACCCAGAAGCTGGGATGAGCCCAGGCTGGTCCCACGGCTGTGGCAGCCCGGCACTGGCAGGCTGCTCCCAGGGCCAGCAAAGCCCCAACCAGGGCAACCTGTGAAAAAGTTCGATTTTGGTGGTGCCCTGCCCACGAGACCTAAGAACCAGCAGCCCCCCGCGCTCAGCTGTGTGACAGGCCGTAGAGGACCCTGTCCCCGTGGCTTCGTGAAGCTGCCGCTTCACACAGCTGGAGCGAGAAACCAGCTGCTACCACTAACAGCAGCCCCATGGCTCCTGGGAAGAGCTGGGAAAGGTCCCAGGCCAGTTCCTCCCAGTAAGAGTTCACCAGTCAATACCCCCGCCCCTACCAGTTAGGGGGGTCCTGCAGGGCTCCCCCCAAGCCCAGCAGTTTTGGCAGCAAGGGAACGGTGGGCCTGTGCCCGGCGCTGAAGGCACCCAGCCAGGGAGCACCAAGGGGTTCAGGGGCTGGGGAGGTCCCCACCCGAGCAGACCTTGGCAGGCGGTGCACAGCCAGCCCTTCCTCGTTGAGCCTAATTGAGTTTCCTGTTGCAGGGAGTGTGGGCCACTGCTGTTAATTACACCACTAATTCTCCTCCCTCACAAGAGGTCACTGCCGAGGTCCCCTCTCCACCACCCCTGGGAGCCGCGTTTTGGCTTTCAGACCCAAACCCAAACGCTGCCCCTTGCCCCGGCCTGCCCGGCAGCCATGCCGACCCCCCACGTCACCGCAGCACGCTTTCACTGCAACGCTTTTTCCTTCCCGCTCTCTGCCCACCCACATCACAAACTCCCGTGTGAAAGTGGCTTTGGGGCTCCCCAGGAGACAACACGCTCCTTCTTGGGGCTTGGAAACTGCCGCTGCTTCTGGCTTTGTCTTTTAAACCATATCAATGGGTGAGGGTTTTTTGGGCAGCACCCAGTCAGTGCCCGTCCCCCTCTTCAACGCTCCCGAGAACCGGCCCAGCAAAGCTCCCCGGGCAGCCGCGGCCATTGCTTCCTCCCTTCCCGCCGGGTCTTGGGATGTAACGCTGCGGGAGGAACCAGCCCAGACCCCGAGCCAGCGGGTGCTGCACGGACACACGGAAGGGGCTGGACGTCCTCCACGCCCACAGCAGCACCAAGACTGCGGTGGCGGTGAGAAAAGAGCAACACAAGGTGTAAGACAAATGTCTGCAGAAGTGAAATGCTCAGTGGCATTAAAACAGACCACAGGAGAGTGCCGACCCTGAGCACCCCTCACAGAATCACAGAATCACAGAATGGTAGGGGTTGGAAGGGACCTCCCTGGGCAGCCTGTTCCAGTGCTCCGTCACCCTCAGAGGGAAGAAGTTCTTCCTCATGTTCAGATGGAACTTCCTCTGCTTCAGTTTGTGCCCGTTGCCCAGCCCCAGGAGAACATCCTTTTTCCTCTTCAGGCTGGAATCTTACACAGCTGTGTTTTTTAACTCAACGTGCCAGTTTTGGCTATGTTCAAGAACTCACCCGCTCCCGTTGTTCTTTGGAACTCGTCAGGAGTAACCTGCCGCATACAACCAGGAGCCCACAGCTTTGGAGGAAAAGCTGCAGCCCTGCAAACTGGACGAGCCTCGCCGTATTGATCGAGGGATAGAAACTGTTTGCTCTGTGCTCTGCTGCTAAAGCAACGCTTCACAAATGGCTTAACTGACGGGTGCTGGTCCAAGCGTCCGGGCACGGAGAGCTTCCTCCCGACCCGACCCGAGCGCTCCCAGCCCACTCAAGACTGCAGACACTCATGCTTGGGATTCAGACACCCCGATTTGTGTCTTGGGAAGGATCTCCCTCCCTGCTCTCCTTGATGGGAAATCCTCCTTTCCCCTGAGATGATCTTCCTTTTAGGAAGCTCCTGCCTCAGCCACTGCGGAGCAGGCAAGAGTACCACCAAGCCTGGGTACCACAACGCCTTCCGCCTGAATCGCGCTTCTGCAGGAAAGTGGAGCAAGCTCCCACCCCGACCAGCAAACCCACAGCACCACGTTCCCAGCGCAGATTTGCCCCACACGCAGCCACCGAGGTCGGGTTGCTGCTGCAGGGCACCAAGGCAGCAGCCACGCAGAAGCCACCAACACCAGACAGACACAAAGCCTCTCAGGCACTGGAGCTCAGACCTGCGAGCCTCTGCCAAAATCCGCAGCAGTGTCGGCTCCGTCGTCCCCCCCCCGTGAGTCCGACGCCCACCTGAAACACGGCGTCCTCTGCCCGTCTGTCAGGACCAGCCGGAGCTGCGTGCCCAGCTTCTGTTCCCCGCAGCCGTGCAAAGGCAACGGGAGAGCACAAGCTGCAGGGACGGGGCGGAGGCTGCTCCAAAACCAACGAGCAGGGAAGTCTCCGCGCCCCAGAGGAGCGGTGGGACCCAACAGCCCACTCGGGAGTTTGTTCGTAACTACGCTCAGCGCCTCAGCACCTCTCTCCAAATCACTTCCTGCAGTCGCCCAAGTACTCAAGTTGTTGCAAATTTACAAGTGTACTTTTACTTACACAAATATTTTTACAATGCTTAAAAATCAACCCTGAGAAATGTGCTCCGAGCATTACCCTCGAAGAGCAGCCGGTGTGCCTGCCCAGCAGAACGACGCACGGCGGCTGGCGATGCCCTGAATGGCACGGCCTCGCGCTGCTCTCGGCTGCTGCACCCGACAGAACCACGGTCTCAGTGGAGGAGAGGACCCAGTGGAGAGGAGCCCTGCGGTTTCTTCTGGCAGCAGACTAATCATCCAGTTCAGCCTCCTCTTTTCTGCTAGGAACAAAGACAAGGAAGGGTCACAGACATAGAAAGTAGAAACGAGGAAGACCAAGGAACAACGTCACTTGGTGAATAAGGGGTTCAGACACGCAGGGTTTGAGATATATGGTCATAAATGGAATGAGCTGGGCTCTTCCATCGCACAGCTCTCCAGACTAGCCAGCCTTTGTGCGAGCTGCAGCACCCGCCACAGCAGGAAGGTGTTGGAGGTGTCAGAGATGAAGCTCCAGCACAAAGAGGGGATGCCCAGCCTGGCATGCACAGGGCCACCCCCGCGGCCTGGCCCCGCTGTGCAGCTGCTGCTGCCAGAGCAGAGAAAGGCTCTTCTGCTCCTGGCTGCACGACCCAAACAGAGGAGCTGAGCAGAGCACGATGAGCTGCACCATCCATGTGTCCCGAGGAATCCGTCAGAGCTGCCTCAGTCAGCGTGAGGAATCCCTCACTGCTGCCACCGGCAATCTTCACTCCTGCTGCCCCACCAGGACCCTCGGAGCAGGGGGGGCTTTGACACACAGCATTCGGCCCCAAGCAGCTCTTGGGGCTGAGCTGTCTGGTACCTGTCCAGCCTGGTACTGGTGTTGGTCTGAGGGAACCCAGCAACGCTCTGGTGAGCTATGCTGCAGAGGCAGCGTAGCCACAGCACGAGGAACTCCCACACCTCAGTGGACTTGCTACGGATTTACACCGAAAACAGAGCAGCTGCTGGCCTACATGATGTAAGAGTGGGGAGCCTGGCCCTCCCCGTGCTTTCTGGGGGCAGCAGCCAGCTCCCTGCAGGGTATTTCTGTCACCCTCGTGTCACACCTGTAGGCGTTAGTGCTTTGCTTATCGCAGGCGCCGGAAACGGACCAAATCCCCAATGACCTTCCCCAGCCTAGGACACAGTGCTCTGCTGAAGAAACGTGTGAGGCAGCATGGCTACAATCACCAGAAATCAGCCTTTCTGGAGGCAGCACACGTCCTGATGCCACTTGAGCTCACCTTGTTACCCCGTCCGTCCCTTTAATGCCATTACTGAAGATCATTACATGAGCAGATCCCCTTTGGAGAGGCAGCTGCCTGGGCTGCCCACACACCTACCTCTCTGGCCCAGAAGATCTGACCTCCAGTGGTGAACACAGCTGCTTCCGAATATACTCCCTCGATCTAATATCAGCCTGGAATTAAGGAGAAAAATGAGTGAAAACAGATTGATTGGCCTGCTTGGTGCCTCCCCTCTGTTACCTCCGTACGCCCCTGCGCACCCCGATGTCAGCACCTCACAAGGGACCTGCGTGGTTCTTTGTTTGGTTTCTGTGCCTCGCTGCAAGCTGCTTGGGAGAATGACGACTTGAAATGAAGAAATAGAGGGTCCTGGACCAAACAGCCTTTCTGGAGTGCAGTCCATTTCAGAAGCAGAAATGACATCCGCTGCAGCCTTGCTGTCTGCCCCTTCACTTCTCACAGGAGGATGGGGAGGAGCCTTTGGGCACGGATGGTTCCTGCCAGCTGGTGCCTAAGGTCTGCTCAGCCCTGGCCTACCGCACGCATGGCAGGATGAACAGCCAAAACAGGACCCGGACCGGGCTTCCTCAGCAGATCCCGGCTGCCGCTGAGCGCAGCCAGCCTTCCCCAAAGGTCCCTGTGAGAGCCAGAGGATGAACCAGCACAGGCTGCCGGCACACGCTGCAGCACAGCGGGCCCTCTTGCAGCCAGCACTGACCCAGCTGGAAGCTCTCACCTCACAACTGCACTGAACGGCTCCTGAGCCGCCCTCCTCATCGTCCAGGGATGTGACAGGCCAGCAAGGATTTCCAGAGGCTAAGTAAGAAGAGGTGTTCACTGGCAAAGGGAGAGTTGCTGAGGTGATGGCCTGCTTCTCCATTCTGACTTATCTCTGCGCCAGAACTGCAGCCCTCTTTGATGAACCCTGGCTGCAGAGCCAGACTGGAGGAGACCTGGGAGTCTGAGAGCAGCTAGTGCTTTCATCCCTTGAACCAACCCAAATGACTTCTTCCACAGGCAGCCACCTCTGAATGCAACCAGGAAAATGTAATGAGCAGCCAGGCTCCTTTCCCAGAAACAGCTGACCACTGTCTGACGAGAGATAGAACAGACTTGTTAGAAACCTGAGGGCCGGGTAAGTCTTCTTTCCCTCAAGAGAAGACATTCCAAAAAGTAAGCCAGCCCTCTCACTGAACCACCAGAAGCTGCTCCATCACCCTCACTCTGTCAAGGGATCGCACGCCATCATCCCATGCAGGTCTCCGCAGTGCTGAGGGGTTCCTGTGCACCAGCAAAAGGCTCGCAGATAAAGACACCCAAAACAACTGACTCCCCTGCACCCCAGGCCTCTGCCCACTCTTCTGTTTCTTGGGATCTTCTTCATCCCTTTTGCTCAAAGCTAGCAAAATCCTTCAGCCTATACTGACGTGCAAAAGCAGTACGTCCCCTGCCCCCAGAAAGTTGTTGGGAGTGCCAAAACCATACGGATGTGAAGACAGATCTCTGCAGCATTCCACAGCAATTTAGCACGAGACAGTGGCTCATAGATCCCTCCTCAACAGGCAGGGAACTACTGGAGCGTTTTATTGCCTGGTCCCAGGGCAGCAGAATGCCCTGTGGACTCTGCTGCAACAGCGTTCACTGCATACGCAGTGAAAGAGCAGCTGTGTCCCAGGATCACACTAACAGGGAGCCCGCCAGCACTGCAAGCAGGCGCAGGCTGCAGCCTCCAGGCTCACAGCACTCCAAGATCATCCACGGCCTTTACAGCTGTGACACTGTGATGTTCCCAAAGGATGAGCTTTTCTCGTCACTATTCAGCTGAGAAATGGGACTTGGCCCTCCACAGAAAACTGTAAATTGAGGGGGGGGAACAAGGCTGTGGAGAGGGCTGCGAAGAGCTTGGGAGTATGGTGATCCAGCGGGCGAGTTCTCAAGAGGACACGGGATAAAAAGAGACGCTGGCATTGCCCACTCTTGTACCCGTCCCTTTCCTTCCTCTGTCCCAGCAGTCGTCTGATGCAGCAACAGATGGAGCAGCACACCACTCATCTGCTGCATGTCCTCCTCCCTAGCAAGAGCTTGGCTCAGCCTGCCCATGCGCCTGACGGGCTGGCTGTGCCACGGTAATTATGCAGCTACAGCAGGTAGAAACACCCACCAGAAGCAAAGAGAGACAAGACACAAGCACACCCTTGGCTCTGTCGCTTCTTGGCAGCAGCCGCAAGGCGAGGGACTGACACACCTTTCACGCTGTCCTACCTCATGAGTCCGAAGGCAAAGCTGCCAAGGAAGACAACGCCAGGCCGTATCCATACTCTGGGCTCTGTTTTCCAGCACCAAAACCAAAAGGACTAATGCTGAGACTCTACCAAACACATAGTTTAATGCCCTCCTCATTTGAAATTGAGCTTGGAGCCATCACTAAACCTCATCAAAGCCACCCTCATGCAAGAGTCTGGTTCCTCCCTTCCTCTTCAGTCACACACTCCTGTGACGTGAGCCCTCCCGAGCTCACCAGGCAAACTGGACTGCTGTGTCTTGTTGGCAATGCAGGATAGCATGTGGTGAGAGTGGTGCAAGGAGACCATCAATGGAGATCCTGAGAGCTACAGAAAGCGTTGCTAGACATTTAGCAGATGTTCTTGTCCCCCAGAAGTGTTACTGTTCAGCTTCTCAGTGTTGCATCATACTAGAAGATGACTCTTCGATGCTCTCACAAGCACGCAGATCCTGGGCTCTTGGGCAACTTTCAGAACTGGCAGTTGATTTTTACATTTCCTCAAAGTTTTTTTTCTTTTTTACAAACTTTACTTTCTCAGAAACACTGCTACGCCGTGACATTTCCGAACAGCTGCTGTGCCCCACCTCAAAGGCAGAGCGTCTCTCTCCCCTGAAAAAGCAGTACGCAACCTCCCCAGCTGGAAAAGCTTCACAGCGTGACGATCCCGCTGATAAAGTGGGTTAACGCATCCCCAGCGGCTGTCCTTGAAGCATTTGCCTCTCTCATCGCTGTTCTCCTCCTGCAGAGTCCCTGGCGCACCGGAGGAAGCTCCCCACACCCCTCCATCCCTGCCGCCCCTGGTCAGGCCTCTCGGGTGGAGGCTCTGCCTGTGTGCTGCTGCAAACCCAGCTCCACAACTGCTTCACAATTCTGCAAGCTCCAGAACGAAAAGTAGTTACATAAGGGGTGGTTTGTTTGGGAGATTTTTTTCCCTTCTCTCTATAATTGGACAGTTTCATAACTGAACTGACAAATAACTTTGATCACTCTTCAGGATAAGAGATTACGTGATGTATTTTATAACAAGGGAAGGAGGTTGTTCAATAGAGTCCCTACTGGGAGAGCAAGGTAGCAAGACTCAGATCCACAAACTGTTTTTCTAAGGAAGAAAAACCCCGACCACGTTCTGCTGATAACATAAACTAACGAACGTTTGATTAGGTGGCAAGTTCCTGGCCATCCTCACTCCTAACACAGTGCTGAGAGACAGCTTAGCCCCACGTATTAACCAAGAGGCTAATCAATAAGATGGATAACTGTCCCGTAATAATCCTCACAGACTGTTTCTATTTTCAGAGTGGACTAGTGCTGGCATCAGGGTCTGGAGTGGTTGCTTTGCCGATTTCATGAGGGGCAGCGGTGATCCCTGGGTACGCAGCCAGCTCACAGCGGGGGTACCTCTGAAGGGAGTCAGAGTTTCAGGATGTCTGCTACTGACCTCCCTGCTGGGCAGCAGGAGCTGCTCACAGAGGGGGGGGATGATGGCTTATTTCTCAGTTCTCCTCAGGCCAAATGTTCAATATTTCACATGAAGCGACCTGCAGAAATCAACAGCTCTGGGCACGCCTACTTCTGTCCTTCCTGGTGGGCTGGAGCAGCACCAGGCTGTCCCATCAGCCACGTCCCAAGCCCACAGGCACCAGCCAGGCAAGGTGCCAGCTGGAGCTAAAAGGATCAAGTGAGCTGGAGGCTGCTGTGCAGCCAGCCAGGAACCTGGGACAGCGAGAGCAGAAGAATCAGTCCCACCGCAATCCTCATCAGCTGGAGAGCATTAAAACCTTGTTTCCCCGCTGCACATGGGGATCCTTGGTCTGAGCAGGCTTGGAGCAGGGGCAAACACCGGAGAGGGGTTCTGACCTCTGCCAGAAGTAGGCAAGGGCGGCTGCTCTCAGGAGGGCTTGGTACTGTTCCAGTTTGAATGCTTAACTTATGCTGGGATGATAGCTCCTGCCTACCTCAATCCCTGTCCGGCTAGCTCCAAATGACCAGCTCTCTGCAGAAGAACCTTAGAACCGCACAAGCTGGCTGGGCAGCGAGATCACCGGTGTGCAAGTAGAATTCTCCCACATCGGCCTTGCACTTATATGTGGTATAAGGACTAAGTGGGTTGTAAATACTGATTGTAGGTGGTCACAAATTTCCTTCTGCTTCCTCTGAAAGATCACTTCTCTCACCTGCATCACAGCCACAGCTCCTTTGGCACCATGACCACATTGTGAGCTGAATGCAAATCCAACCGTTTCTGATCACTGCCTAGATCCTGTTGCAAGCACAACCCCACACAGACTGGCCAGCCACACCTCTAGGGAAGTCGAAGGTTTCAGCTCCCGCAACAGCGGCACAGCACTACACATGCTGCAGCATCGCACTGCCTTCATACAAACCACAAACAAAGCCTCGAGAAGGTATGGGCAGCTGAGCTCTCTTAAGAGCATTATACTCCTAGGGCTACCAGAACTCACAAACCAAGAGCTGATGATCCAGAAGTCTTCCACAACACCAGGAAAGCCGTAAGCACATCACCCATCAGGTCTGCAAGCTTGTCTGGGGGACATACCACAGCAAAAAGGTCGAGTCGGCCATCCACTGCAGGACTGCCCACAGCCTTCTACTTCCTAACTCCAGCTTTAGGTGCTCAAGAGCTGAGGCCTCCGGCACTGCCCTGTGTCAAGCTCTGTGGCACTTACCACAGAGGAACTGCGACAGGGAGAAGTCCCATGGAAAGGTTTAAGTGTCCTTATCTCCTGCCATTCCTCTGCCTCTACAGTCAACACACTCCCCTTTGGATTTTTAATCTCTCTGTAAGGAAAGTGACAATAATTCATTCCATCGCTTTAAATAAAGGTCGCAGTTAGAGAACTGGAAGAGTCTCAGAACACCGACAAATACTGGAGACAACTGGAAATGAAATGAGGGTGATGAAAAGCTCCAAGACACCTTTTTGTTTCCAAAGGGAACGCTTTTCCCTGTTCCTCTGAACATGCTGAACTGCAGAGCTAGCTCAGAGCTCTGCGGAGGCATCTGTCCCTCGCTCGAAGAGATTACGTAAGGAGCTCCATCAGCCTACTCCCGTCTGGCAGGGAGTGGTTTACGAGATCAGAAACTCCAGTTCTGATACGGACACTCCAAGGTTTGTTTGGCTCTAAGGTGTTAGATTTTTGTTTGGTTTATAACTACAGTCTCAAGACTCTGTTTTCAGCAAACACTGCAGTACCAACAGGAAGCTCCTGTGTGCAGAGCCTGCCTAACAGCCCTCAGCAGGATCACCTCGGTGCCGCTCTGAGGAGCTGCAGAGCAAAGGTGGCCAGGCGCCCGACAGCACGGCGGTGTAGCAATGCCATCGGCGCGTTCCAGGGCAACGCTGGGAACACGGACATCTGCAGGGACCCTGCTCCCCGGACGGTCGCTGGGTCTGGCCTGCCTGAGCCTCTAACGGCAGGGTGACCCTGAGAGGAGGGAAGCACTTGTCAGGCTAGAGGTCCCAGAGGCTTTACACTTCTCCAGATCCTCTCTCCAGCTTTGCTGCGATTTAATCAGTCTGAAGCTGGGCCTGGGTGATCCGGTGCTGTCACCTACTGGCTGGCTGCGCCCCGCAGCTCCTCGCCGAGGGAAAAGCCCAGAGGAGCAGCACTGCAGTCTGTGCCAGGCTCAGAGCGCCCGGGAAAACCGCATTTCCAGCGCCTGTGTATTAACATCAGCACCACAGCACCTGCCTGCAGAGATGAATCAAGAAATCAGTCAGGCTGGGTCTGCAGGAAGGGCTGTGTGTGCTTCCGGGCACCGCGACACAAGAACAAGCCAGCAAGAAGGAAGGATCAGTCGACCACCACGTAAACAACACAGCGGGCTGGGCAGAACAGGCCAGCAAGAAGGAAGCCAGCTGCACGTGGGTGGCAAACTGAGGCTCTGAAACATCACCATTGGCTCGGCACCCACAGCCCCCTCCACCGCCTGCTTCCCTGCTCCGGGCCTGCCTTCCCTGCCTCAGCTCCCCTGCTCTTGTACCTGGCGGATGGGCTCCGGGATCCGGTACCTGCAGCAGGACCTCACTAGGCGCACGGCTGTCTCCAGGCACACCCTGTGACCCACAGAGACATAAAGTGGCCTATAGCTGTTCCTGGAGCTACGCAGGACCTGTGCATTCAGAAACAAGAAAGATCGAATACTTAAGAGGCTTATTTTAACAAATACAGAGTGGCAGACAAATTATAAGCCAGCCAGCTGCCTTCAGAAGGTGGGATGGTGGCTCTGTGTTCGGTAACTCCCACCCTTTTTGATCTGCTTCTTCCCAGCTGCGCTTCTGGACCCCCTGCTCCCTCCCCAGACACCTCATGCTGCTCTGGGAAGCAGCGAGACTTGCTAACACAGACGATGTTGAGATAACACCAGACGCAGGACGTTTCTCCCACCTGCCCGTTTCCCGCACAGCGCTCTTCCGAGTCATGCGCTCCCATGCTGCACCCTGGCAAGCTGGTAGGGACCTGGCACCTCTCCGTGACCGGGGTTCACAAACGGGGGTGCCGGAGCATGGCACCTCAGATGCCGCAGCCACGGACATGAGCATAACCAACACCTGAACTGTCGACTCTTTCTACAAATGCTTGCGCTCGCAGGCAGGGGAAAGCAGTGTTACTGGTACCCATGCACACCGTGTCTTCCCGAACTAAGGTCATCGAGACAGTCCCACCATACAGACAACATCCTCCAGTGCTCCCACCTATGCAGAGCTGGAAGACTTGATGGCCACGCGAACAGGCAGCTCCCCGCAGCTTACCGTGCCCAGGACTCTCCCCGAAGTGCCTGTCAGGGGGAACGTATCTCCTTCCCTCTGCAGGGACCGAATCTAGGGATGAGCACACACAAGGTCAGTTGGTTAGGAAGTACTTGTACGCTGCTTGGGATATTAAAGAGTGGAAACAAATTCCCAGCCTGGCCTAACCTGCTCTCTGTGCAGCTCATCCCTGACCACACCATCCGTCTGCAGGAGGTTCTTGGCTACCCCAATGCACGGCAGATCTGTCAGGACTCCGAGGTGACAGGCCACGCCAAATCCTGCCAACAATGAGCCACTGTAACTGCAGGACACCAGAGAACAGGGCTCTCAAGCAGCAGCACAGGGACCCCAGAGAGCAGGGCTGGCCAGTAAAGTCCTACCTCTGGGATGGAGCAGGCCATTCCCATCTACAAGAAGCACCTGAAAAAGCAAAAAAAAAAAAGGTTAATTCCTGTGCACTGAGAGCCACTCAAATACGCAAACAGCAACGCTGGCCCCGTGAGGAAGGAGAAGTCCGTCCCAGTCCTTTTACTTCTCTGTGTCAGGGTCTTCCCGTGGTGCTGTCTACACCCGACTCTCCATGATCAGCAGCATGAGCTCTCAGCGGCCGGCAGCGCTCATCATGAGTGCTGCACGCGGGATGGGACTCCCTCTGCCAAGGGGGGCTGGCTGTTCCCAGCTTGGCACCCCTGGTCCCCGAGGGACGGGTGACAGTGCTTTGACACCGCCCTGCCCGTCCCACCAGTGGAAAGCAGCCAGCTGCAGGAGAGGGAAGGACACCCTTCAGCAGTACTGCGCACCCTCACGACACCTCAGCTCGGCACAAAGAAATACGCCACACCTGAGGTTTGAGCCTGGGCTCCTCCTGCTGAAGTCTCTGAACAGCTTCCACCAGGAAAGGGACCTCTCGGAAGGCCAGGAATCCTGCCACGTATGGGGTGCTCACAGCCACCATCCGGCAGTCCTCGTACAGCACCTGGAAGCAGCAGGACGGGGCAGAGACAACGACCTCCAGGGCTTATCCCCCTTACTCTCACCTTGTTTAAAATACTCTGCTTCTGGAGCTCTCCCACAAAGCTAAGGCCATTGGGTTGGGTCAGTCCGTCACGCAGCCAGAGCAGGGACTGCTGACCGAGGAGGGCTGGACACCACCCACCCTGCCCTGCTAGGGAGCGAGTCCTTCACACAAAACTGGGGCAGCTATTCCAGTGCCCAGCGGAGGACCTCAGAGTGCACCCAGTCAGGGCGTTACCAAAGGGCGCCCGTCTCCACGCAGGGACAGGCCGCAAGAAACCCTGGGAGGCAGGACAACAGAATGCTCGTGCTGGGCAAGGCAAGAATCAAGGCAGGATTTGAAATCCAGTTCCTCTAAATCCCAGGGGCCAATATCACACTTTATTTCTCTATTTGTTATAGGCTTTATTATTAAAGATATTTTTTACACTACTTTGGAAGCTGGGAAAGAGACCCAAAATCTTTATTCATTCAAGTAAAGCAACTGTGGGATGTGGGATTCATGGTGGTTTTGAAAAGGCTTTTACGTTGTGTGCTCTACGATGAGCTGATTCCAGAGAGAATTCGCCAACAGGACATCTGCTGTCAGAGAGCTACAAACACTTTTGCCTCCTCTCTTGAGCGGCACTAATAACAACGCTCCTTTCTGTCTCCTGGTAGTGGCTGAGATGGATTATTGTCACTGTAGACCTAAACCAGTCACGAGGAGCTACTGGAGAGAGTCCAGCGGAGGGCTACGAGGATGAGGAGGGGACTGGAGCATCTCTCCTATGAGGAGAGGCTGAGGGAGCTGGGCTTGTTCAGCCTGGAG
>Ga0065711_1038719_pt1 | contig 18480 bp, 6 predicted proteins | sample Hoacrofraction12_FD_59098 | JGI IMG/M metagenome (GOLD analysis project Ga0065711, IMG submission 59098) | Hoatzin crop microbial communities from Cojedes, Venezuela - Epithelial fraction 12 v2 (version 2) | ecosystem: Host-associated > Birds > Digestive system > Esophagus > Crop | place...
AGCAAAACCTGTTCCCCCCCCCCCTCCCCCAAATTATTGGTCTGCTCTGATAATATTAAAAATGGGAATAGCAGTCATTGTGTTTCCCCCTCCATAACTAGAAGCTTATTATTCAGCCAGGGCTTAAAAAAAAAAACCCAAAAAACTCTCCACTGAATTCCATGAGGCACTTCCTCATAATCCCCACCTGCTAGCTGTCCAGATGCTATTAGGTAACAATCCTTCTTTACAGGAGTTCATGCTACAAAAAAAAAAAAAAAAAAAAGAAAAAAGAAAAAAAAGTTCTAAGCCAAGAACAAAGCAGGCTGGTATACACTCTTACACCCTATGTGCACTAGCGCTACACGCTCCTCTCATGACTTCAAATGTGTGTCAGCATTATGGAACAACACTTCCAGTTACAATTAGTACAGTATTCAGTGAAACTTTCTGCAGTAAGTTTTCATTAGCTGCACTCCATTAAAAGGTGCCTCTTTTGTATATTATGTTATGGATACAAACTAACACAAAAAGGGCAGATAAAAACCACATTTTGTTTATATAATTTTAAAATGGGGGGAGGGAGGTATGAACACCTACATTAAGTGCAAAATATAAAGATTTCGGATCTTTTCTACCCCACAGGTGTAGCAAGACTGGATTTGAATCACTTCTTAAATTTGTACAATCTGTTGTACATCACTCTACTTTCCTTCCCATCAGGTTGTTGCCTTCCTTTCAGTTACTGGTGTTCCACAGACTGGTGCAGGAAAGTGTGGGTTTTAGTGGTGGATTTCATTAAAGTGGGAAATGGGAAGAGACTGCTGAATTGAGGGAACAAAAAAAAAAAAAAAGTCATCTGAAGTGGAAGAACCCAAAATGGAGGTCTAGTTGTTTTAATTTCAGTCCCTTAATAGGGAGGCCTCTTTACAACCACTACAATGAGACCGCAAGAAAACCACCAAAGTTTTCCTTAAGAGACAAGAAATAATTTTTAGGTTAATATTAAAATAGTCTACAGGGCTTTATGCTTAACATTAAAAAGGAAAAGCATATTTTGACAGGAAAAAATAGTTACCTGAAATATTCCTGCCCAAGAAATGTGCCATATAAATGCTTGTTTGATGTTGTGTCTATGGCTTTTATACAGAGATTATGCATCTATGTGTAAATGAATATAACTCATTAATGTATGCGAAATAGGAAAATAATTTGAACTAAATATCATAAAAACAATGTCTCTTAAATGAGACAAGACATAGAATTAATATGCTGAAGATAAGTAAGCCTTCTATCCTAGACACAGGAGTTGGAGTACTCTGGGCTAGTTTACAACTGATGACCAACCCCAACTTAACTGATCACCAACTCAGAACATGTGTAAATTGTATCTGTTATCAAGCACATACAGTTACATTTGCTGAAATACTAATAGAATAGGCATTATAAGCTCAGAAACAGACACACAAATACAAAGTTTCAATTCAATTTAAATCTGAAAGCAATACCACATATCAAGCACATAAGACAGATATTCAAGAGATAATAAAACACAGTCTAGAAAGCAATCAGCTAAAGGAGGAAGGATTCTCTAGACTTGCTCAAGAAAAAAGTGAAGACATGCAACACAGCCACTTCAAAACCATTTCCCGACAAAACAATACCCTCTATAGTAGTTGCACTGCAAACACCAATACGAGTAAGGGATTGTGGAAATTATTATCTTCGCTCTTTTATTTTAAACTCTAAGAAAATTACACAACTCAGCAAGTGACCAAGGTGCACCATCAAGTGTCCCCAAACAAGTATGTGACTCACAGAACATAGTAGACTGGACTGCCCTGAATGAAAATTTCTTTAAAGCTTTAACAGGAGTATTGACACAGACAGGACTCCAAACTGATGCAAAAAAGCACAAAAAAAAAAATAAAAAAAAATAGCAGTCACTTGAGGCACAAGGACCCTATGTTCTTCCGAACAACTCACAGTAAGATTTACAGGCCTGCGTGTTTTCAGGGAAGAACAGGTAGGACACAAACTCCTGGAGGAGGAAGCACACAGTCAAACTGAAATGTTCTAACTAACAACCACCTTTCCTTCAGAAGAAAGAACAAAGGAAGAGAAAGAAAATTCATTCTTTGAAGACTCAAAGAACAAGCTCAAAAGCAAGCTTCTGGACAAACCAAAGGACAGCGAAGAAAAAGCTTGAGAAACAAACATTTCAAAAAGACTAGAATGCAATATTTTGTTAAGTAAACCACTTACCACAAATCCAAAATGAAATTTATCTATAAATCTAAAGGAAATAGAGCAGCTTCTCTCAGTTACATGAGGGAGACACTTAATACTGTAAGTAATGTTTGGTCTATCTACAAGTACCCAACAGAAACAAAGCCATCTTCCGATTGCACCAAATTTTATCCACTTGACTGATTTTGAGTTGGTCTCTTCTGAACTGCTAGTAAGTCTTAAACATTTGATTGAACAGAAATACCTCTATCTCTACCTTTAGAGAAACTGCATAACGTCAGACTGGTCATGAACGTCTATTCTGTATTTAGTTCACATAATCTCCCTACAAAAACCCCTCACTTTCAAGAAAGCACAAACCCTTAAGCACTGCAATTTCATTCCTTTGCATCATAAACACAGTTTAGACAGTATAGTGATGAAGTTAAAATAAATAACTTTCCTTGGTGGTTTTACTTTTGTTCCAAGAAGTGAAATATATCCTTATTCTTACTAGTATAAGTGAAACAATTTTACTGTTTAGAAACTGGTCACAAATTAGCTATGGTTACTGGATAACGACAAAGTGTTGTCCAGGTCCAAATACAGAAGATCTTAAACTAAAACTCTAAATTAAACAATCGCGAAACACTGACTGTGCAAAGCTAGTGTTAAAAGATGAAAACGCAATTACACTTCAAATGCCTTCTAGACAACGTATACCAAATGGGCAATTGTAGGGCTGATTACTGATGAAAGACTAACTTCTTGTTAATTAAAGTGTCTAGAGTAACTTAGCAGTCACAGAATTCAAGACTAAAAATCTCTTCACAGGTACTTATTATAAAAATCTACTAGAAAAATATCAAATGTATCTGTGGATATAAGCAAACTTTTGGTGTTATGTGGAGTACAGAAATTCTAAATAAGAGTAACATTCACATGACTAGACTTTTCAAAGAAAAAAAACCAGCCAACTAAACCCAGCATCTCTCAAAGTTAATAAAAGGTATTACTAAGAATGTGGAAGTAATGTGTTTTTGGGACTGGGTAAAGCAGAAGCTGAAAGATAAATTCTGTCCAATACTTTCCTTCTTGAACCAGGCAACTCTAATGTCTGGTTTATTTCAAGGAGCAAGGAAGACTTAGCAGAAAACATATTACAGTAGAAGATGATCCCACAGTTATTGTCCTTAAGGTCATGCTTAGTGAAGGGGGGGCAGGGGAGAAGCAAAACCTTTCCCTTTTTCTCTAGAAATCACACTGGAACACATTTTAAAAGGCCACATTTCTCATTTTCTGAGAGCTAGATAATTGTGTTATACAGAAAGGAGAAAATAAAGACCCACCAGTAGCAGCTCTAGCCTGTCTCCATAATCTGAAATAAGGATTACTCAGATTACATTCAACCACAGATTGATTTTTGAGATCTAGAGAAAATATTGCTGCTTAATAAACTAAACAAAGCATGGCTTCTGCAGTTTACGCAAACAGAAATGTCTCACGCTAAACAAAGGAGTGACTGTATCACAAAGCCAGACTGAAGATTAATTACTTGGTTTTGTCAGATACATGTTTTATCACTGTAATCTCTGTCCTTCCACCCCCAGCCATTCCTGTTAGTGAACATTCTCATTCACTGTTACTTCTCAAAAACTACTCTACAACCCTTGCAAGACCTTCACATTTTCTCCAGAAATGACCTAACCTACTTCACTGTTGATAAAACTAAAAGAAAAAACGTTAAAGGAACTGTAAATTTAGTCTCAAGATGATAGATTCATGCAAATCTAACAAACATACTATGTCTAGTTTTACGTTCATATCTTGATATTAACTTTTTCCTGAACTCTAGGTTAAATTCACACTGTTCTAGACACTCTGCTTTTATACGGTCTCATTTAAATGCCAGGCATTAGCTAAGCAGAAAATTAAGCTACTCACAGCTTGGAGTTTAAGGTCATCCTAACTGCCTGAAAGGAAAAACAATATACTGTAAATATCCTCTCAGCCACATGAGGTTCATGGTGTTTTGGATTTTTTTATGAAAAAGCAACAGTCTGAACAAAAAGTAACATCTCTCAGAAATTTCCTCTGGGCTTCCCCGTAAGTCACCCAGTAAATGGACTGACATAGTGGGCCAGGCATATGATGGTCCCAGATGCTAAACAGCAAATTTTTAAAAATAAGAGTATCTGCTTTAAGTACCAACACTCAGAAGAAATTTGTATTGTCTAGTGGATATATTTTTTCAGTTTTCGCCCATTTTTTTCCCCACAACAAAACCTAGTCTCCATAAGGTACGTGATATGCAGAAAATGTTTCTTTAGATTGCACTGATTTTGAAGTCATGCTGTCCAAAACCCATGAGCAATTCATACAGAGTTGTCATACTAGGCAGGGAAAGGGAATGTTAAAGGGGTGAGGTATCAACTTCTTTGGGGTAAGGACACTATGAAGCACCCCATAAAGCTAAGTTTTTGTCTATTCCAGCAAAAAGTCACAACAGCCAGTAGTTTTGTAAACACAGAAATGAGACTAGAGACCTGTAAGAAACTGTTTATTCTAAGTTAGTGTTATTTTTTGCAAAGGGACAGCTGAAATGGATGTTCCCAAATAATAACGCCTACCACTGAAATGACAAAACCCCAAACGATAAACTTTCTCTCATGTTTGTAAAATTCCACATTTGGATAGCGCAACAAATTGTGTTATCATCCCAAGGAATTCTAAACAACTATGAACACGGGAACAAGGTTTCAGTGCCAGGTGCCCAAAAGCAAGAAACGACAGGAAAAGGGAAGGCTTCAGCTAGAATCACAATGAGCAATTCAGCTGTAATCCCACATTTCTTGCCTACTTCAGTTGTTCCTTGTCCTTTCCCACAACTTAACATTTACTATGCTGCTAGTTATCAGGTTTCTAGATTAAACACCCTTAAGATTACTACAAGCCAAAACCAAACAGTTCTTGAAAATAACATTACTCCAGCCTTCTGGAAAGCCTGTGATTTGTCAGAAGTCCTTTCCTTCTGTGTTCTTTCTCTGAGTTCCACATACTCTTATAGCATTGCAAGCTGGTAGTAATGGCTGCTAGCATGCTTTCATGTCATGAAGCAGACACAAAGAAAACCCCTAAGAAATCACAAAACTTCTCACCTCATTAATTCCAATCCTCAAGTACTTCCTAGGCAAAAGACTAAGGAATGTATTAGTTTAAACCAAGGGACACTTGTAAGAGTCTGGACAAATAGGTATTTTTCTAGAGTGAGGTCTGACTACAGCTTGCTAATTTAGCAGAAGTCTTTATTAGTCTCCAGAACTCACAATCTAAAAAACCAACAGGTCAGGTAAGACAAGAGGGACAAGTTTCCTCAGAGTAGGTATGTGTTACCTTCCACCAACACAGAAAGGAATAGAGTAACTGTAGGGTTGAATCAAACAAATGACAATACAACAAGGAAGGAGGATCTGAACCACGTGTAAAAGAGGGGCTAGGGGAAAGGGTTGCAACTTCTCTCTTGCTTCATGACAATGGTGAGGATGAAGGAAGTTGGATTATTTAATGTTTTCTAATTTATTTTTCTCTCTTGAAAAAATAAAATCCAGAATATCAGCTTTACTCCTCAGTTTTGTTCTATAAATAAATAGTGTTGGTATATGTTGTGAGATAAACACTTCCAACGTGTAACAGTGAGAGATGAAGTTGTGAGACGCTTCATTTAGCTGTGGCATTAGCAGTTTCAAGGACTTTGTTAACACCACCCCTACTCCCATCCCAAATTTGGCTAACGTCAACTTCGTCAGCACAAAGAAAGATCTTTTTAAATCCCAGAGCATTCAAGGTTAAACAAGATCCGACTTAGTCAACAGGGGGAGGGAGAAAGGAGGGAGGAGAGCGAGATGGGTAGGAGGGACAGAGGGACCCTAAGAACACCAGAAGTCAACATGATTTTTGCTTTCTTGCATACCTGTACAGTTAAGCATCTCTACTCAGATAATATAATGGCATTATCAGACCCTAAAGGAACTCTAAGGAAAAATCAGCATCGTATTTAATATCTATGACTAGCTAAAAAAAACCAACACAATTTTCAATTAATGCCACATAAAAGGAGATTATTATTTTTTAAACTACTAGGGCTGGGACCTGGAGTAGCCACTTGAGATGCATCCTACAATAGTACAGATTGGATAGTGGGTTTTGCTAGATAAACAAAAGCTTTTTCATAGACGCAACACTAATTTTCAGAATGTTGCTAGGGCAACAGCAGACTGTAACAAGAATTTCCGAATAATGAGCAGGTGGCAATATATGAAGATCTTAGACTCCTGACTGAATTATTCATATGTGCTCCTGAATAGTGAGATTTATAAAAGCAATAGCCTTATTCCATCACCACAAATGGAAATAACATATACTCTGTCTAGAATATTTATTAGAATTCCAAACATGCATCTCTTTATTGCTTTAACATGATACACAAGGCAAGATGACTGGTCTGAACAAAAAAGGCTCATGGCTCTAGCATAAAGACAGAAGCAGTTACTTTGCATAATATACTGTTACACAACCTAACAGAATAGTTATTCTAAGCCAAAGCTAAATTAAATTTTCTGAGATTCTCCTTGTACTGATTCAACAATAATTCCAGAGGGACAGGAACAAATCTTGGCAATTACGAAGTAAGGACCAGACTAACTGAGAAGAACTGGACACCCTTTATCCATCACGCACATCCACAGCAGGAATTTTGCCACATACAAAATGCTAGGGGAGGCAAGCCTCATGCACAGCCTTGAGATAGTATTTTTGCACTTGAAAAGCAACAACAGTAAGACTTGGCAAGATTTTTGTTAATTTAAAGCTTCCAACACCAATACTCTACTAAAACTTCAGAGCTAACAAATTCCTTTGTCTGGCTTTCCAACAAAGTCTCAGATTAGCTGGTCAGCAATGTTTGGAGTACCTGGACAAGGCCAGCTATAATATTCTTCTTCTGCTGAATGTGACAGAAGATAACTATTTTAACTTATTCCAGGACTGAACTGTTGCTCCCTGTGAGTCCACTAAGGAGCTGTACAAGATACACAAAAAACCCCTGCCCACCCCACCTTTTGGGGCTTGTTAACACAGATCTCAGATCTCTGCTTCAAGCACCAATGAAACAGTAACATTTGCAGTTATTTTAAGCAAAATTCCCAATTTCTGGAGATTAACATAATCTATGTATTGAGATATAAATTCCTGTGCCACAAGATGACTGTGTATTAATGTCTGTAACTACAAACAACAAAGCTGTTTTACAAAGCTAACATTATCAACAAAAAGTTGTAAAAACACAGTAAAAGGTGGATAATCTGATTATTTGATATTGTTTTAATAAATACTCTTCAGTTCTCCATGAATTATCTCTATGTACTAAATGCAATTGTTTCAGTTTAGCTGATTTTCAGCTAATGTGCATTTACTTCAGCACAAGCCCTGCAACAGGCTACACATTAAATTGTCTTGTCGTCATTTGTGACAGCGGTACAGATCTGAACACCTCACAGACAGCTAGAACTAGTGTTTAAACTGAAGTTCATCCAGTGAAATCTCACAAAAATAAGCTGACATCTGGTCAAGTTTTACCTCCAAAGCCTTCCATGTCAGCAAAGCTTCCTGAATTAGGTTATAGCTAAACCAGTTTTCTGTGGAATCCACAATTCAAAAAGAGTGTTCAGTGGAGAACGTCTAACTCACAAAAGATTAAAGTATCCGATTCTTACAGCTAGCCTCCCCGCATTGTTTATAAATTATCTACTGTCCTCTGCAGCAGCTGCAATCTAAACAGGTTTAAGATCCAGTGCTGAGCAGTGCCCCGCATTGCGATTTAATCTTGTAACTTCCTTTGTTCAACTCCCTGGTCAGAGGCAGGGAGGTCAGAAAACGACTGCCTCACTAATATGATGGCCTCATCCAACAGCTGTTTAAGCATGTTTTTTTTACCTCTCAACTGAAAATCCTGGTAACAAAGGAAAGTAGAGTAAAATCAGCATCTTGCTACTTGCTAATGAACACTTCTGAAAGCACATCACCAGAAGAACAGCAGCTTAATTGTCCAGACCCAAGCACAAGGAAGACAGACAGCCAATTCTTCCTTTCCTCAACTGAAAAAAACATGGAGCATCATTTTCTGCCACCTTGGTCCTCATAGCTCTCAAAGACATTTCATCATCTTAGGAAGCAGAGGATTCAGTCAAGGAAGCAATGCTAACCTTTACACCAAGTATCAATTTTTTTGTGGTGGCATTTCCTCCTCTTTCATGGTGTAACTGCCAAAACAAGAGGCTAAACATTAAAGAAAATTACCCGATTCAAACACCGTATCTCTCTTTAGAGGAGAGAGGGGAAGGTAAAGTAAAAAAAAAAAAAAAGGTATGAACATAGGACAAAATACTGCCACCAGTAAGTTTATATTCTGAATGATCTCTGTAACTCTTACGCTTTAAACTTCAGATGAGAAACTAATACAGTGCTTTAGAACTTCATGAATTTATTTGAAAAGTTTTCTGGAAAACTAGTATAGAGACAAGTATAAAGGCATGAGGTAAATGAAAAATAAGCACCATTGTTTTCTTCAAAAATATCTCAAAGACTGCATGACCAAGCCATTGCAAACTTGACAGGAGAAAAAAAAAACCACCCTCAAAATGCAAATACCAAATGCACCTTTCCCTAGCTGAACACAAGCATACACATTCACATTTAGGGGCAGAAAGTTTTTGAAAGCTTAAAAGAACAGCAAAGAAAATCTTGCTGGAAATCATATTTTTCACATTTTGAGGGTGTTTATTTATAACATGTATTATGCTTTGCCTAACACACTCAGGAAGTGTGACCAGACCAGAAGGTCAGTGCTACAGTCATTCTCTGCGATACCAAATGTGGGATAAGGAAGAGATGGTTTAGAGAGGCAGCAGTCTTTAACACTGCTCTACTACCGAATAAGTCAATACTTAAGAATCTTATTCACATAGTCAGAATATTCAAAGCAAAGCAGTATTATTAATAATTAATAGAATAGCTATTAATAATTATTAGAATCCTGCATTCTCTGACCAAAAGGCTTTACATTATAGGCAACCCAAGACAGGGACTTTGATATAGTCTCAGGCTACAACAATCCAGGGATTGAGGATAACCAGCCTGTCCCTGATGTATCATTTCCTTATATAGATATGCCAGTTATAATAATATATATTAAAAGACATTGATGAATCTCATGTAATATTTAACAATGTTATGTGTGTAGATTATTTAAGAAATCTCCTTTAAAACACCTATGGAACTTGCCCTCAGAACAGATTCACTAAGGCAAAGGGAGAAGAGGCTGGGAAGGGAGGAGAGCCCTTTAAAAGGAATAACCGCAAATTTAGCTGGATGAATAAACGCAAAGGAAGGAAAAAAAAAAAACCAAACAAAAAAGACAAAACAAATAAACAAAACCACAAAAAAACCCCACCCCAAAACAGACCGAGCAACCAAAAGGTGAGCCTTGGAAGTCAGAAACACAAGTTACCAGTCTGAGTCGGAACTTGCTAACAAAAAGTTCATTATCCGTACAGAAAGAAAAAGAAGAACATGAGAAAACCACTATTAGCACATCTGAAATTGAATTTGAAAGAGTACATTCAAAGGAAAAAACGAGATTCACAATGTAAATGCTGAAGACAGCATACTCACGAACTACAGAAAATTGGAAGAACTGTCTCTTCGGATCAGAAGTCCTGAAGCAGAGATTTTTTTTTGCAACAATACAAAATACATGATGGTATCATTTGATGTTAGAATGACAAGTACAGAACTAAACACAAGGAAAAACTAACTGTATGCCTGGCTTTTCAACAAATTTTAAAGGAAAGAATGAATCAAAGGCACCAAAGTAAATGGAAAATAAGTTGACAGAAAAAAGATGTGCAACATAGATTGTGCCAAACAGCTCTATTTAATAAAGTAATATTTCCTAGGAAAAATAAATGGAGTAGGCCTAATCTATTTGAATTATATGTGGTATTATACAGGAAATTCATGAAGTAGAGACAATGGAGATTAACAAAAAATATTTTGGTAATTAGGCAGCTTAATAGCAAAAGGTATTATAACAAGGAGAAGAAGGAAAGAGGGGACAAATGGGTAAGGCAGTGAGCGGAAAATGGGCAAGGGAAAATGAGCTCTGCTTCATTTCAGCCCTACTGCATGAGACGTAATACTAACATCTTTGGATCACACATGTGGAAAGTACCACCAGTAGAGACAAAAAGATGATCTTAAGGATACTGGTAACAGTAGTGACTGTTACCAATGACAGAGATTCTTAAACCAAGTAGTCACGCAATAGGAACAAGATGAAAGATAAACAGTCAACCAACCCTAAGCTAAGTATTGATTCTGTGACTAAACTCACAATGCAATACAGCCTTGAAAAAGATGTACCTACCATACAAGTTCATATCAGAAAAGCTACAGAAGTACAAATGCCATTCTAATAAAAGCCCTGGTGAGACCTTGTGTGGAAGACAGCATTGGCACTGGTAGAAACTTGCATGGGAAACATAATTTCATTCTAAATGAAGCAGCTGAAGATGAGACTGAAAAAGACCATCTAGCTTAGTCAAAACACAGACTGAAGAGAACTGGTCTTTATTAGATGGCACATGTGGCTATAGTAGACAACAGGTGAGTAGAAGAGCCACTTAAGCTAGAGGAAAACGTTGCCACAAAACTATGTGTCTATAAATTTGCCACAGTCAGCCAGGCTGGAGGCCAGGAAACATCACGGAACCAGACTTTACAACTGTTATTCAGCAGGAAAGAAGACAGCTAGCAATTTAACACCAAGATAAAGTCTGACACAGTTCTGAAAGGATTATTTCCTGTAATAAGAAGGGACTGGACTAAATGACCCACTGAGTCTCTCAGTCTTCAGGCACATTCATGCGGTGCACAATGCATTAAGTTGCATACTCATCTGCAAACATCCCATTATTTTACTGATAATTACTGCTACTTAATACGAGAGTACCTGGATGGCCTAGATTCAGTGAGAACCAATTGAAAATTTTTTGTTCATCCAACTCTACTTTCAATTAGTCTGGTAAGGAGACTTCTTAGGATCAGCAAGAATTTATCCTTCAAATTAGAAGTAACTGGAGAATGTCTACTGACTTGTACCTTATTTCTAAAAATTTCAAAGAATAGCTTAAAATCAATTTTGTCTTCCAACATCTTCTACGGAAGTCTATCAGAACATTAAACACGTGAGAGAAGGCAGATTCCTTATAGTAGTCATATCTACATCTAACCTATATGTAGTACATAGGCACGCTGAATTCCAACATGGTTTAAAAGTTTTAGAATCACTGCCATTATAATCATGTAACTGCAAGATACGCAGACATTAATAAAATCTAAGTACAGAAAACTACTGATACTGCAAACATAAGAGTCCCAAGGTTAGTAAGTTATGAGCAGTATTAAAGCTGAATGCCTGTTAACTTCATGCATGAGGACTTTCTTGCTTGTCATATCAAGACCTACTCAGCTGCCCAGATACAGACATCTAGCGTGGGCAGACACAACACAGATGTACCGCAGACTCTGCTGCATTTCTGCAGCAGCATGGGGAGACAAGATATTTAACCGGACAACTAAGAATCCCATCAGTTAACTCTGATTTCAGTCAACCAACAGGCTTTAGTATTGTCACCACGACTTGAAAGGTACCTGAATTCACACATTGTCTGATCAGAGCTGAAAACTCTTTTCAAGGTCTCCCACCCCCAACTATTCCACGCTAAAAATGGGCTACGCTGTTTCCTGCTTAAAATTAGCCCATATTTCATTGCATATCAGGAGACAGGACAAGAAAGAAGGACACTGAGAGAATAACTACACATTTACATTTCTTGATCTTTATGGAATATTGAAATTTTAAGCCTTCACAGTGCTATGGACCAAGGAAGACAGACACATAAACCGGGTTTCTAACATCTTCCAGTATTTCAGCAGAAAAGGCCAGATAAAAAGCTGATTGTATTCTGAGCTGGGATAGCTTTCACCACTATTTTGACAGGCAAGTCTTAATAAGGACTACTGCTCTTTGTGCTTTTCAAATTAAACTTTACAGTTTCAGTAAAGACAAGATTAAGTAGCAACTAATGGGATGTCATTATGCCTAACAATGAACAGCCAACTGTTGGATTATCATACATTGCAATAATTGGGTTAGCCCAGTAACGTCATTTATTCTGTTCACATTACTGCTTTAAGAATTTAGTCTAAAGGTACCATTCAGAGCTCAGAAATCTTAGTCAAAACATGGTATTACTTATTACACTGGATGAAGGCTCTTCTGTATTTAAATCATTACTAGCTAAACTCAGTCTGGACTCAGTTACTTCTCTCAGTAACAAGAATGTCTACATAACTACAAGTGTTTCCCTCCAGAAGCCATTATTTGAAAACAGAAGGAAACAGGACCTGTGCAGTGTTACCACACAAAGCATTAGGATGAAAATCATAACATTTTTATAATTAACACAATAGTTTGTGTGAAAGATTCATATCCATTTACTAGACCACAAGTCTAACCACAAGGCATTAGTATTCCTATGCCAGCCTCCAGAAAGTCACTTAACAGCTTTGCATGTCCTCTTCCTCCTTCCAATCCATACCACGAGCATGACACCTCAGAGCAATACTGGTACTGGCTTGTGGTACAGCTTTAAATCCTTAAAAGAGTAGTTTATTTTTCCGTGACAATAAAGAACTGTACAACAAAACTTGTGCCTGGAATCCATTTTAGAGATTATTTGCAATGAAAACACATTAAAGATCACTCTGATGTGCTTAAAACAAAAAAATAAACCACAACACCTAAACTAGGAGACTAATCATTTGTAATCTTCATTGCAAGTAAAAATCAGAGACTCGTTATTGTCAATTCTAACAGTGGAACTACTATCAGCAGATACTAGGAGTACACAATCATCCATTTTATCACAGATTCTTCCACTTAAGTATAAGCAACAGTCATCAATACAAGAACATCAGGCAGTTTCTCTTGGTTTTCCCTTGGAAAGCCGTTAGTCAAAAGTTCTTGTTCGGGAATAGTCTGACATCCCAAGTGTAAGAAGGATAAGCATGCATCAACTCCAAAAGACAATCCAAGATTTATTTTGAGTCAAGATACCAATATTCTACGTAGCTATGCTAACAAGTCAAGACACTTACACGGGAAGACAGAAATTGGCCAGGGCACAGGTCTTGCTTTAAGTTATGGATTAGATTCAACAGATTATAAAAGAAAGGGAGAAAAAGAATCTAATCCTGGCAGCGAGTTTTACTCTTTAAACACCTACAGAACATACTGAATCTGAAATGCAGCTCTTCACCCAAACGACAGAGGGCTTTACAATGCTTTAAAGGAAACATGCTTTTCACTGTACCTTCTGTCGAAATGCTCCAAATCACACTGGGATAACATGGACAACAATTCCCCACAAACTGATTTACTACTTTTGGTACTGCATCATTTGGGCAAGAAAACTGAACATTTGATCAAAGCCTACGTTATAAGGGTCGACAATTTTCCAATGGCTCTCAAAACACCTACTGTACCACCATAAGAACATAGTGATATCTTCCGAGCTCACTCAGAATACGAAAACAGATGGAAATCTTGTGGATCCAGCATGCCGGTCAATGATGCAACGGCTCCCAGCTACTCACCACCTGCAGGAGATTTTTATGCCCAAAGCTCTGACATCAAAAAGTACTGTGAGAACACTCCTCAATCTGTTGTTGGCAGAAGCACTCGAATTAGTTCAAACTTCACTCACCAGCTGCACACCAACAGCGTTTTCCACTCAGCTGTGCTAAAGAAGCCACTGATCTCACTTCCAGTCACCATTTCCTCCATCTGCCAGTTAAACCGCTCCTGCGAGCCTCCCTATACACGTTTCAATTCCATGCAATGAATAAAAGACCTACATCTCACACAGCTGAGATGTTCAGAAACAGCTCATTTAACAGATCAGAGGGGGTGATAGAGGGTATGAACAAAAAGCTAAGGATATGTCAATACAACTGCCTCTTGCACAAAGGCAGATATTTGCAAGGAGCACATCTATTTATATCCTGCTTCACTGTAATGTAAAGTAAAATGGTTTAGCTGGACACTTAACAGAAAGCTATTACATCTCACTTAGCTGCAAACATACTTCTTCAAAACAAGTGTAGTAGGTGAATTGCTAGCCAATCGTACCATACATTTTTCAGAAAAACAAAAAAAAAACCTCGAGCACTACATCTTTGTTAAGAATGGCCAGCTAAACCAAATCCAACAATGACACCTTCTAAGTTTATGCCTCTTAGAGGTTATTTTTTGACCCAGTAACACAAGTTACCCGAAACTATGCTTTCAGAATGAAGGAGCAACTACACTATGACATTTAGCCGTAGCTTTAATGAGATTTAAGATGTTTGTCCCAACAAGCTTCAGCCTTCAGACCAGGCTATATACATGACTGGACAAAGACCATTCATAAACGGCAGGACAAACTTGCTAACAAATAAACCTGGTGAGGGGGCAGAGGAGGAAGTTGATAGTGTTACATAAAGGACAGAATTCCAATTTATACACAAATTTTTGAGTTATATATTAAAGAATAACAAGAATTGATGGTGTGAAAGAGATAAAAGAACAGAAAAACTGAGCAGCAGATGAACAATGCAGTATAGAAACGTTTATGCAGAAACCAATGGCTGCAGAGAGATAATGCCCCATCCCCTTCTAAAGATCAAAGACAAAGAATAGAAAAGAAACCCGTGAACAAGCATCCCACAGCCATGTTCTTCAAACATAGAGTTTGCTTCAGCAGCCTGGATACATACAATAACCAAGTATAATACTCTTGGAAACGTATTTTATATATTGGAGAAGAGTTCATATCATAAAATGACACATTGACAGGATTCTCGTAATACTTATATTAAACTGCAGGAGACTAACTTATGCTAAGAGTAGCAGTGTGAGGCTGTTCTGTAATTATGGCTGCTGAGCTTCCATAAATCTGTTTTCAGACATTAGTTCCTCCAAAGCACTCCATCTAAGAGTTATGAAATCAAAATAAGATTATAGGCAGGCTGAAAGCACAATTTTCCCAACAATATTTAATCATAATCTGTTTTTGATTTACGATCTCCTAGAAACAGAGCTTTCCAATACCGCTTTCAAAAATCTCTTAACATTGTTACACAGCACATCAGTCCAGCACCTCAAAGAGAAGTCAACAAAGAAATACACAAAACCTACTTCTTAATGGGCTTGCGGAGATGCTACTTGTCATCCAGAGTAAGCACCATATTAAGGCAGTCACACAGATTCTTCTTGCCTAAAGATTACGCTGTGAATGACCTTATTATTCAGGTCTTGCATGGCCAAACGACTCATCTTTCCATTACTAAAAGGCTCAATTTGGAATGCAGCGTTTAACAAAGGCCCCTGGGTCATTCCTATCTAGCCTTTGCTAGGTGGAATGCACATGGAAAACTGCCACTGAAAGCTTAACTGGGCTCCCAAACCCCACCACTCCTGCAGTCCTTCCAACTCAGTAGTGCCAGGACTACAGAACACCACTTCTATGAAAGCTCCTTAGATGTCACACCCATGAATTACAGGATTTTGTGTTTACTGGCTACCGCTTAACTCTGCTCATATCTATGAAATAAGAAGAATTACAGTATATTGGAAAATCTTAGAATCTTCATATCTTAATAGTAATTTTATTGGCTATCACTAATCAGGACATTCAGAGTTGTTGCTATTTTTTAAGCAGGTAGTAGAGTTGTCTAGCTCATCAAAACTGAACAAAGCTGCCAGTATATAACAACAGGATGGAACGTATGCTACATTGCAGCCAATTCAAAGTTCACATTGCTCTGTTACCATAATCTGACAACCCACTCTCTTCATGAACATGCTATCAAAAGTCCCATATTCCCCAAAGAGATCAGAAAAGACAACTGTATCAACTACTTTTAAAAGCCTACAATACAGTACCTTGAAACTTTAAATGTATCATCCTATTAAAAAAGATGTGGCACTACATTTCTTAGTTAAATTAACTCTGGGGCAAGTAAATGTGTGAACATGGTGATACGAAGACATACAAATTTCAATTAACCTAGGCTACGGGAGCAAGCCGACAGCACCTTTCAACTGAATACAACCAAAACCACGGTATTTATGTTTCATCCTCAGACCTATGGCTAAAGCACTTCACCTACAACATCCAGCTAGTTTGAAGCAGTTGTACAGACAGACTTTAAGCAAGTAATGTAAAAAGAGCAAGACTATGATGTAAGGCAAATACACAGAAACATGAGAAGAAATTAAAAACAAAATACAAGTTAAAGGAAAAAAAAAAGCATAGACAGAATTACGCTTAAGACAAGAAAGAGCAAAGTAGCAGTATCTGTCTCCTCAGATCTTCCTTCTCTATTCATCTATACACACACACAAAAATAAAACACAAATCAGAAGACCCCTGCAACAGATTTGAGTAATTCACCGTTTCCAAATCTTTTACAAATAGTTTCTGGAAAGCTGCTAACAAACCTAACCCAGTACACTGCACACCCCTCAAAATCACTGGTATTTAGGCAACCCAATATTTACTCCTGAGAAATGCAGTAGCTGATCTTGATGGCAATTTACAGATTGTAAAATAAAAACTGACCTAGCAATAGTGAGCAAAGCAGTTAGAAGTACTGTATCTTTGACCTTCCAAGATTTAAAAGACACAACAAGTCTTTATATTATCCTTACTGTTGGGGTTTGGTGGTTTGGTTTTTTTTTTCAATTGAGGAGTACAAACTATAAATTAAAGATATGCTACAAAATATTCAAACACTTGACATCACAGTACTTAAAACAAACACTTAATATTAGCTGCCTGGCAATAATATTATCAATTGAAAGTAGCAAATGAAAGACTAACAAACAAATGAAAGACTGTTGAAGAAAACACGTTTGCATTGTCATTTGTTTCTCCTGAATAGAAAATGGTTTGAATAAAACTTCTTGAAAAATAATTGCAGAACTCCATTTTTGTCACTTTCACTTCAACAATAAATATGAACTCCCTATCTAACATTCACAAGAAATGTGAGAGTGCTGCGATCATGTCTTCTGCCTAGTATGCAACCAAAAAGCAAGTCTCAAGTACAATAGTTCCTGCAGAAGACAAGACACGAGAAAGTAACCCTGTTGAAAATTGCAAGTTAATGCCTCAATGCAAAAAGGCTACACCCAGACACTCCATAAGAGAAAAAAAAAAACCCCACCACATTCACGATTCTGCATTAGGTACACAAGATGTCTCTAATTTCAGGCTAATGAAAAGGGCCGTCAATATTAAAAACAAAAACTACTAAAAAAACACTCCAAAACACCAGAGACTTGTAGATTATATTATCTGACAATGCACCCTAAACAAGTATCCATCGCCCATTTTGGGTTTCTTCCATCACCTTCCTAATCCAGCTTTCTACAGAAATCGCACAAATTCACCAACATGTACCTTGTACTACAGGCTTAATTATCAAAGCTAGAAGTTGTGCAAATCGCTTAGTATGAATAATCGGAATTCTTCTTAGACTCAAACGTAAGAAACGGGTATGCCTCACTTTTTCTGTCTCATTCTGTCTCACTTGTACAGTGAAACCCTTCTTCAGTGCTGAAAACTCATTTCAAAACATTATTGGAAGAGACTGTAAAAATCAGGCTGTGACACAGTTTGCTCTCAATCCTACTTACACTCTGGATTACAGTATACTAGACACATCCAGACGCAGATTGTCCAACATGCGGCAAAGCCCATACAATAGATTAACAACCCTCTTCCCCAACTACCCTAGGCAGCACGAATATACATTTCCCCCCCCAGACAGCATAAGGGGAGGTCTAAACAGGAACCCACGGTAAGGGCCGGTGCGAACCCAGCACGCTTGCAGACAACCGCCACAAACCCGAAAAACCCGACCTCAGAGCCCACCGCCCCCGAGGGCCACCGGCCGGCTCCCCAGCCCCGGCTCCCTGAGCAGAGCGCTTGCCCAGCGACCAACACCTTCCAACACGGAACCGCGACAGCGCGGCCGGGACGGACCCCAGGCCGTGGCGGCCCCACGGCGGGGCGGCGCGGGAGCGCAGCTCCGGGCCGCGCC
>Ga0065711_1038720_pt1 | contig 18479 bp, 9 predicted proteins | sample Hoacrofraction12_FD_59098 | JGI IMG/M metagenome (GOLD analysis project Ga0065711, IMG submission 59098) | Hoatzin crop microbial communities from Cojedes, Venezuela - Epithelial fraction 12 v2 (version 2) | ecosystem: Host-associated > Birds > Digestive system > Esophagus > Crop | place...
CAGCAGGCTGCAGAGGACCTTGTCCAGGCGGGTCTTGAATATCTCCAGAGAAGGAGACTCCACAACCTCCCTGGGCAGCCTGTTCCAGTGCTCTGTCACCCTCAGAGGGAAGAAGTTCTTCCTCATGTTCTATTAACATTTCCAAAAGAGTAAAATTTGCTTTGCCATTCCTGCACTTGGATATTTCATCTGCCTCTTTTCTCTTACTTTCACATAAACAGATACAATATTTACATCCTCTGTCACAAGTGATACAAAATTACATAAGCCTCAGTTTGTCATGTGAAAATCCTTTTTTGTCCTGTCTACTTGTGTTGGATGTGACGGTGGGTAGAAGGCTTCTATTTTCGCACTTTACTGTGCATTTTGGTGAGTCCTATTTGTTGGCTGCCTACAGACAACAGCACACGGTGACTTGCATTTCAGGGTGCAAGAAGAGATAATGTCGAAAAGAACACAAATATGGTAAAATCTGACTGTTCTTTGCATGCATTTTGCTGGAGCTGGGTAGTAAACACCTACATGGTGTTTACTGTCTCTACATGGTGTTTATTATCATGCTTTGACCTCTTACCTAGTGCTGGGCAATTTATTATTCTCTCAGCCTATTAACCAAACATAGCTGAAAAATGAAATTTTGTGCGGTAAGAAGAGGGGCAGAAATACCCAACTTTAGGTTGCATTTTACAGTGTGCTCCAGTCAAAGCCAAAGAGAACAGAATTAAGAAAATAATGAAATATTTTGCTTTGACATTTTAATGGCTTGTTTCGTGTTGGAAAAGTAAAAAAAATATTCCAGTGCCTCCAGAAAGAAATACGTTAGTTGGCTTTAAAATCACATTTCTCATTTTGCAATTAATCTAAGAGAAAAAGTGAACATTTTAATTGATTCAAAATGTTCTTGTTTGTTGGTCTGCTTGTTTTATCAGAGATAAAAATCCATTTAATTTCTATCCAGACATTTTTTTTGTTGTTTTCTTTCTTATGTTTGGCAATTGATTCAAAAAAGTCCTTATTTGTCCAGACATGCTGACAACGTCTCAGTTATCGGAAATGTCATCTGTTATGTAAGAAACCTGTGTTTTGCAGCATAAACCAGACAATAAAAGAGGAGCAAGGTTTATACTGGAGCTCCCCAAATCAAGCTCAGAGGATTTTATTATGGCTGCCTCCCAGATCAGATGATCCAGGCAGATTAGATTAGAGATGAGAGATTTGCCACTCACAATTCAACAGCAAAATTCTGCAAGAAAAAATCCCCAGTGCTTCTGCCTGCCTGACTCCAGAGCTGTGTGCAGAGCCTAAGTGGGAGCTCTGCTCAGCTACCAGAGAAATTCTGGGTAAATGGGGATACAAAGCTCGTGTGACTCGGCGTTCTCCATCAGTGCAGCTCCTAGCCAGCAGCTATGCATCCCCTGGGTCTGCAAGCCAGACTTCTCCACACTGTGGCTGAGAGTTTGATTCTAAGAAAGACCCAAGCTCCCACTTCGAGAATTTGGACCTATGTTCCTTCTGCTGTAGCGCACAGCTAAAATTAATAGCTCCTTGTTTATTTTATTCTTTAGAAATGAAGTGTTTCAAAGCCTGGAATATGAGTATATAAGGTAATGACCATCTAGCTATAAAATGAGCTGATGCTAACACATAACAAGCAGCTAAACATCATAATTTCATTCCAGATCTCTGATTTACACCTGAACAGCTCCAAATGCCATGATACTGAAAAGGGAAATGTTTACGTGTTCAGCATTGAAACCAGTTTGATGGACTGTGGAAGTAGAGTGGTAGTATGTGCAACGGCCTGCTGTTGAAAAGGAACCTTTTTTCCCCTAAATGCCATGTTTACTTCTTCTGGTGCTGCAGCTGGCGTGGCTTAAACTGCAGAATAGCACATGTGTTTGACAATGAAGCACACGGTTCTGGACTTTCTCTGTCTTTTATTGCTGCTGCTGCCCTGTACTAGTTTCTTATTATTCACTCAAACATCCGTGAGGACTGCTGATGTTTCCAGAAAATTTTATGACCGTGAAGAGTTTGCATAATCTTAATGCACCATTTGAATAACTGATATAATTAGTAAGATATTAGAAGCATTAGGCAATGAAAGCAAGTATGCCTATTCTGCAAAACTGTAAATTTTCATGAAAAGACCGACAGACACTAATCAAAAAGCTGATGTTGCTCAAAGTCCATGGGGATAGATCTTTGTATAGAGAAGAACAGAAACTTGCTATATGTGCTCTTTCAGAATATTCATCAAGGAAAGAATCTCACAGCTATAAAAAGACCAAATTCAGAAGATTTACCATAGGTGTAACTTAAGAGAAAAGGTCAAACAAGGCACAGTAGATTTCTCCACTTACATTCCTTGGATTAATAGCCATAATTATAATTTGCAGTGTGAATTAATGAAATATGCAAAAAATCAGGATAAACAGGTGTGCACGTTGGGGAAAAGAAGAGAGAAACCCCTTCCCAGAAGCCAGGGCGTTCTGCATGCAGAAGGAAGGGGCATGTGAGACTGCCTGAGTTTGAGTTTTTAAAGACCTAGCACCAAAAAGGTGATGGGTACTTTTGGCTCCATTACCTTATGCAGTGTGAGTTTAATCCTGTCTGGCACCAACTGTCAGTCTGAAATTACTTTAATGAATGTTCATTTTCTCCTCTTAGGCTGCTCCGCTCTGAGTGCTGACAAAGCCTGGCTCCTTACGGACTTGCACGTCACCTCCTGCCTCCCTTCCACTGCCGCAGCACCAGCCTCTGTCAACACCTCCACCACAAAGCTTTGCTGCCTTTCAGGTTGTCTGCAGCCTCCACCTTCTGCTGAGCGTTCAGAGAACCCGCCCCAAAGCCCCTGGGCTGGAAGGGACTCTGGAGACCATCTGGTCCTGGCTTGGGTTGAAAGCTGGTTCTTACCCAGGACCTCATCAGGCCGAACCTGGAGCATCCCCTCCCCTAGACACTTGCGCAGCCACAGCCCTCGCTCTCCCTCACTTCCCTTTTGGGCTTCTCCACACATTCACCACCCACCCCACTGTGGTGGTCCATGGCCAGGCAGGAGGCAGCAGACCTCCCGCAGTACAAGGGAGAGATGTGGCCCTTCTCCCTCTCAGCACTGACAAGGTTCTCCTTCTCCATCTGGGTGTTATTTTACAAGAGAGCAGGAGCAAGCCTGGAGAACGTGCCAAAGGCCCCCCTCAAACCACCCCATTCCAAAAGCAGTCTCCATTTTCAGAGCCATGGCTGGGCCCTGTGTTACTGCTGGGAACTCTCCCGAGCAGAGCCGGCCGTCTGCACTCTGTGTGGTGCCCAGCTTGGGGGAGGAGAGGTCTCTCTTCACATCTCAGCGCTAACACAATAAACATAATTGTGATTAATGATGATTGCTTTTAATGGCACTGTGTGGTGCATAATGATAGAAATGTTCCCATTACGATGGTTTTGTGCAAATGGCAACTGCTGACAAGTCTCCTTATGTTCATTAACTTCCAGACTTCGGACAGTACAAACACAATACAGAGTAACTTCAACACAGTTGCTAGAACTTTTACCAATATTACGTTTGCTTGCCAATACCCTATTAGTCACATGGCACAACAGCCTGACGAGGAGAATAAGATCAGTGTTGATATCAGGTAATTTTTTTTTTCTCCTAACTGGAGCTAGTACACTGTTCTGCTTAACGATCCACTAAGAGAATAAGCAAAATTAAGTCTAGGAATGTCCCTTGCCTAAAGAATGCCTTTTCACACGACCCCTGTAACAAAGAACGAGCCTAGCAGAATCTGCTTTGGTTTGCTGCAGACTGCAAGATCTCATGATTGCTTTGTGTACGTACAGCAGTGGGGTTTTAGCTTCAGTTGTGGCCTCAATTCAGGCCACGCAGCCCTACAGATTTTCATGTACTGGGATCCTGTAGATCAAACCCTCGCGGTCAGGAAGCTGTTGAGCTAATGCCTTGGTTTGCAGCAGGGATTGTGAGGAACACCTACAAGCAACTGGACAGACGAGTCCCCCTGGGGAAGGACAGACGAGCCCCACAGCCAAAAGCCTCCCTCACACCCCCAGCGCGGCTCCTGCTGGACGGCACACGTGTGCTGCCCACTCCTGCCCGCCGCTTCTCCTTTTTGTGGTAACCTGGTGCCCCGCGGTATTGCAGAGTGAATTTCTGGGCCATGGGCTGGACAAACGGCCACACAACGGGGTCAGACCCACCGACCCCGCGAGGCTGTGAGGACACGCGGTGTGGAGCACAGGCTTTGGGAACACTGAACCCCAGCACAGAGCAGCAACACGGGGACAGTAGGACACGCTGCCCGCACCGCCAGTGATCCAACAGCGCGGGCGGGTCTCAGCTGGCTTCCACAGTCCCGTGAAAAGCTCAGCGCAGCTTTTAACACCACAGATCCCGATTCTGCAAAGCACTGAACTCTTGCTGCAGTTAACGTGCATGTGTCCTACTGACTTGAGCAGGATTTGAGTTTTAATTTCTGGCTTTGCTGAACTGGGCTCTGGAGAAAACTCAGTTTCGTGTTATCATCTGGCAAACGATGGCATTAGAAGCACGGTGTGCCTGGCACCGCCATAGTTCAGAAAATACGCTGGTTCATGCGATTTTAAAAGCAGTAATCTTCTTTCTTAAAATAAGAAGCTCTTCAAAGGCATGAGAAAGAAATTAATTAAAAATTAAAATATGGGGAGCTGTAAGGTATGCAAAGAGTGATTTTTCAGTTTGAACACACTTCTTCTGATCTGTTCGTGGACTGTCTCGCTGTAACTACGTGATTGATCTGAATAGTTCACAGAACGATTACACTGAATACAGAAGATAGGAATTTCTCTGTCTCAGTGCTGCCATACAAAGATCTGAAGTCCGAGGATATCTGGACTACTATACCCTTTTTAACGATGGAGGACGACGTTTTTGCTAAAATCTGTCCGGTGTGTTACGTGATCAATTCTTTTTTTTTTCAAATATTGCTGAGGTGAAGGCTGGAACGTAGGCACCGATGCCAAACAGATACCACCACCATTTTGTGTCACAACGAATGTAAGAGAGCTCTCATCAATACTTAGTCTACATCAACATTTAATTAAGGGAAGAGAATTAAATGAGGTAACAAAGGAAGAATTTCAGTTGTTAGGCACAGTATTTTTTTTAATATAAAATTCTCATTCAAAGAAAAAAACTTTGGAAGGACAATGGCAACCATGTTTCCTGTGGGGCCAGAGAAGGCAGAGGAGATTATGACAGACATGGCTCTACCACGGGGTCCTGCGCTCTTTCTGTTCCAGTGATGACCACCACTCTGACTACCCCAAGCTGTCAGCTCCTGGTCCTTCTCTCAACTCCTGTTCGTGCTTCCCTGTTCATGCATCACTCTGGTTCCTACAGTTCTCTCTTTTCATAGGAAAGATCCATTACTACACTAGATCATGCTTTAGATGACCGTAACGACTGACAGAGTGATATGGCTTGCACCAGACGTGGACCCTCTGACTTTCCTAGCCTGATGACCATATCACCAACATAAAGACCCTTCTCATGCTGTCCAGTACTCCTTCAGAGAAGAAAGGTTTGTATTCCTCTATCACATATTAAACATTATTCTGAAACTAGGGTTGACTGAAATTTTTTTAACAGCATTTTTTTTTGTTAGAAAAATCATGCCATGAAGTTGATTATTTTTCCACAGGAATGTATTGACTTTTAGAAAAAAGTAATGGAATGAATGATTGCTTTTGTATAATTCAGTGTGCTTTATTTTGACTTAATAGGTTATGAATAAGGTTGAAAATATTCCAAACAAAGGTCATTACTTTATGAGATTAAATACTTCAAAAAGAGCTTTTTGATACTTTCCAATAATATTTTCTTGAATTCTTACTTCATGGGAGACTTTGAAAATCTAACTTTTCCTTTCAGTTCATGAAAATGAAAAGTCAAAGTAGAAACTTTCCATAGAGGAGACATTCTATATATTGACCAACTCTATTATTAAAGATCATTAGCTGAACTACATGTACAGTCTGATCATCCAGCCACACTGATTTTCATATATGTTCTCATGTAATCTTATTCCAGAATTTATGAATGCATTAAAATAGTCACTAGCTAATGCAGGTAGGAAAGAAAACTTTAAGCATGTTAAGGAAATGTAGATTTGCGCTCTGATACCTCCATAAGCCTGCACAACACACAAACTTCTACAAGGAGTTTGCAGTTCATCTCCATGAATCAGTAAAATGACGACTGATAATAATTTAAATATATTACCTTTTCATTGATGATAATTTGAGCAGAAACGCCAAGCTAATGTGTTTATCTGCTGGTAATGAATGGAATGACAAACTGGGGATGAGCAATAGCTGGTGCTGCAGACGGCGGGGACAGGGGCATGGGCTGCCATCCGACAAACTATCAGCTGCTCTTGATCCAGGTTAAGATCTTGCTGTATTGCTATCACCCAGCTGCTCATCACGTCTTCCTCTCCAAATCCTCATCTCTGCCAGTTTACCAGCTCAGCTGAGAGCTCTGGGATACAAAGGGAAACAAGTATTTTATATAGGAGTGGGTCTTAATTTGGAGCACTGTGCAGAAGAGGTTACTGACTGATGAGCCAAACAATAGGCAAGTCAGCAGAAGCTGCCCCCCACAACAGGGTTCTTTACAACATACACCCTTTCCCTTAGGGCTTGCAGCTGGAGGCATGTAATCCTTCATGGCATTTTTGGTGGGAGCACTCAAACACTTTCTGGACTGAATCCAGAAACCTGCATGCCAGTAATTTTAGGGTGGCCTGTCTTGCGATTTTGTTACATCTTTCAACACAATGATCATCACAGTTTTCACTTTAAGGGTCAATTTTAAATTTTACAGTGTGCAGAAAAGCTAACGTGTATAGTCTCGAAACAAAGAAAAGAAATAGAAATAAGAGAAATGGAACATTTCAGCTAATGAAAAACTTGTTCTTTGAGGCAAATTTACTTACAACAAACAGAGTCACTCTTCCCTGCCCCTCTTCAAGTATACTACCTGTTTTCATATATTTCATTAAAACATGAAACCTCAAATGCAAACCATTTTGATTCAAGATGGCACTATGTTCCCTGGAATTACAGTTTGCTTAGGTTATTAGAGGAGAATTGTATCATAACGCAAGCAAACATACAATTCTCCTCTAAAGACAAGATTTTCTGGCTGAGCTTCATTTTTCTGGAATATGGAAGGTATCATTAAATCTGTGATGTGGCCAGAGAATCCAGAATACAGGGTATTGGATCTACATCTCTCATTAAGAATCAGGTGTCTCAGGATTCCACCTTCTGACTGTATGCCAAATAACAAAATGTAAAAATTATTTTGCCAGTATTTTTCCATGAAATAATTTATTTTCTTTCACAACCATCAAATTGCCCCCACAGCAAAAAAATCTTTTTTTTCATCGATACTGAGATTCTTCTTTAAAATATAGTGACTGCATGCAATGTCAAACATGCTTTAATGTAAGGCCAAATATTTGCATCGTCACATATAAAGATTGATTGCAGCTGAAGTGAACTCAGCATTTCATTTGAACATTGTTTTTTTTAACATGCATGAAAGCACTTCTAAGGTCTTTGTTCACTCCTAGCGCTAAATGACATCAATCTCAGCAGTGCAGCATCAGGAAGGACGAGAGAGAGAGACGACCTGCTCCGGCCCCTGCTGCAGCAGAGGCAAAGGAGCCCCCTCGGCCGCCCAGCCCAGATGTGAGGGCCAGGTGCCCGGGAGGGATCTCTGAGCACCGGGCAAACAACAGGCAAGGGCAGGGGAGGCAAGAAATGTTGTAATAACCCACCTGAGGCAAGTTCATTGTATGACATCCAATGGCCAGCACGGCTACAAGGACGTACATCTGCCTCTGCTGGAGGTCTGAGCTGGTGTGTATTTTATTGCCTCCCTGTTCTTAAAACAAGATTTTGTGACCCTGCCTCAGGAATTCTTTACTTTTGTTTTTCCACCTTATTCTAACACTCACAGAAAACATTGGAGACAAAAGAATGAGTTCTTCCTTGCAGTCCTTTTTCTATCCTCTGGTAAGTCTGGAAAAATTAAAAAGGTTTAAAAAATGATGTGAAAATTGAAAATTATTATTTAAAAATGAAGTGGAAATTGGGATCTTTTACAGTGAAATAGTGTTAGTATTTCTTTCTAAACAATCTTCTGAATAAGAAACCACTTTAGTATTAAAATTTAGCAAACTCTCACTCACCTCTGCTTTTCTCAGTTTGATTTTGCTTCCCTTAGTTCTAATTTTGATTATTTTGTAGGAAGCACAAATGTCAAGTCTAGCTACTGGATCCTGCTGTTTAGTCAAATTTCTTCAATGTCTGATAAAATCAGTTCCACAAAGTAAAAGATTTATGACCTTTGGATCTAACTGCATCATACCTTTTATTTTATATAGCTGGCCCAAGTTGCCAAGGATGAAACCCCGTCCATATCGATGAGTGCGGAAGGAGCGGAAGCAATGTTTAGGATCCAGATGTTCAGATTTGTTGGTATCTCTTACAATTACATTTTTCTGCACTGCAAAGTTCCAATTTGTCACGATACTGGAGCTGTTTGCAAGCCCATAAGTTTTGTGTGTGTGTGTGTGCACACGTGTGATGTGAGAATAAAGATGAAGTTATGTTACTGCTGGGCCAACATAAAAAGCTGGGAGCGAGTTCCTTACATGGGAGTTTCTGAATCTCAGCTGCCATCATTTAGCTGGTGTGTAGCCCCAAGCAAAGCGTTCAACCATGGGGCTTTAGCATCCCCATTTACAAGAATAATAACTCTTATGGCAAGCCTGTGCAGTGACTCAGCAGAAATGAAACCGAGGAGCAATCAGCAAAGGTTTTTATTTTAGCCTTACATTTACAGCTAGATAGCAAACTACTTAACCATGATTAAAGAGGCAAAAGTCCCATCAAAATCAATCTGTGTTTTGCCTACGTTATTTGGAATGATAGTTTATATTATTTCTAAAGCAGCCTGTCCTGTGTTGTGCATAGAAAAAAAAAAATCTGTACTGATGGTAGTTTACAGCTTAAATTACACACTTGTAGTCCCAAAGGAAAACAAACAACAAGGAATTTGTCTGTCTCTTCTCAGACAATGTAATGTGGTACCAGAAAGCACGCGATACTACTTGTTCCTAGAGGAGCTGTAACTAGGTGACATTTACAAGCATTCAGCTAATGAATTATGGGCTCTTGAAATAGAAGAGGAGTTTTCTAATGGGAGCACTATAATATTCCATACAGAAGAACAGATCCTTTTATACTGTGGACTCCTATAGGGTAATGATAACAGCAAGAAGATTTATTATTCAAAGCCCAGAGGGGAAACATTTTGTAGATAAGAAGAGAAAATATTATACCATATTCGCAGTGCTTATGAGATACTATGACACAAAATACAGTATCTACTTGATAGGTTTCAGGTGGTAGAGGTTTAGACATTACTGGCAGCTGGCTCATGACAACACAGTTTTATAAGCCAGTTTGTTTCTTTAAAGATGTATCTGAAACACCACCATGCTGACATTAAACAAGGGAAGAAATCAAAGCAGAAGGCAGTATGACATTTTGGAAATGGACTCAAAACCAGATGCTAGGTCTGAAAGCCACAAGATGCACTCAACATGCAAAGTCTGACAAAAACAATACTAGGGTTTGTTTCTGCTTCCAGATATACATGTCATTTATCGCTTCAGACTTTGTTACTTAAGTTGTCCACACAACAGCATGGACTTCCTTTAAAAAGAGAAAACTCAAAAACTTTAGCAACGTATGATCCTATTAAATCACCATTTTGTTTATCTTGTGATTCAAAACCTCAGCAATCCAATCTCATCATATTAATAAAATACTTTTGAAGGGCATAAATAAGTCATTTACCATTGCACCTGATTTTATTTTTCCTAGTAGGACCTAACCTAGCCTCACCTACTGCTGGGGAAAAAAAGGAGATTATGGCACCATAAGGAGCAGGGCATATTCCATTCTGACCATTGCTAATATGAGAAACAAAGACACCTCGGAATATGTCTGCACAGTTGGTCTTGATTTGATCACACGGGGGTTATCCAGTAGTGGTTGTCTTAAAGGGACCCGAATTTCCTTTTGTGTGTATTAGTATAAATCGTAGTTGTGTGGCATATACTCATCCATATGAATAAAACTGATGGAGGAGGGTAAGAACGCCTTAAAAATGCATGGCTGACCTTAGATCTTCTTCAAAATGTGCAGCCTAGTAACGACAGCATCTACTCACTGTAGCTGACTCCATTTTCTCTCTGCGGAGTAACGTAGATTTTTGCCACACAGATTTTTTAGGTTTTGGAACAAAGTGACACTGAGTTCTTAGTCTAACGCATGGGCGGAGGCCTTCCTCAGTCTTACCCAGTTGTTAGCGCCTACAATGTTTAAGGTCCATAAACTGGAGAGGATTCAGTTCCCTGCTTCCAGGCAAGAAATTGGCCTGCCATAAGAAAACCTTATGGCCAGAATTGAAGTCCTGCCTATTGACTCTTGCAGACCTCCTTCTTTGGTATTGCACAATATCTTTAACTGGGACATTCCCAAACCTCCAGCACATGTGTTTATGAAGGAGAAGACATAGCTACAGCCCTGGTAACTTCCCTGCACAGCTGTGACTGGAGGGTATTACGGGCTGAGAGCCCAATCAGTGAAGCAAGGTTTTATTTTCGTCTCTGCAGCTGACCTGGATGTTCAGTTCTGGGTATGTTGCAAGGGTGTGAAAGGGGTAGAATTTCTGAATCCTGATCTGTTTTATTATGGATGGTGAAAGTTCTTCCTTAATCCTCAGTCTTGCTTTTGAAATTCACTCTTTTTGGAGAACTGGACCAGGACAATGCTATGCGTATCAAGATCTTTCCCCAGATGACCGAGCACTTTGGGAATTCCCTTCCCCATTCCAACCAAGATGCTGAGAGATTCACTAGCATTGCTCAGTGGAGTTCCCCAGCATCATTCGCAAGAACTTGATCTCTATATATAGGGTTTGGAGAGAGGGAAGGCTTTGTCCTTGGAAAAAGGGAGTGTGCAGGATGCCAGATTTGACCTGTAACTGCAGGGAGAAGCATTTAATATGAAGGAGTGGCCTGTCTTCTCTTTGCAGAGAGTCTTGGTTGAGCCAGCCTGCTTGGAAAGAAAGAGCGGAGACAAGGAAATTACTATAAAAGACCAATGTTACAAATAGCTTAAAAATACAATTACTGTACATAATTTTGTCCTTATAATTCTAAATCTGAGCATTCATTGTAACACTGCTCTCCTGGTTACGGCCTCTTCTTAATAGAATTGTTCTCTTGAGGATCACATTGACAGCCCTGTGTCTTTCACAGCCATGCCAAAACTGCCTCTGAGTTATCTGCTTACGATACATCTGTCAATTCTGTCATGACGAGCCAACAGCGTATTAGCCTTTCTTTCAAATAGCCACAGTAGTTGCCCTTGCATTCTGATGGTCCTGCCAGTCACCAAAACTTAATCCATAACTCAGAATTTCTGATGTGTGTGGAAATTTGCTCCATATGACAGTAAGGTCTGACAAGAATAATTATATTTCTACATAATATAGAAATATTATAAATATATTATACAAAAATATATAATATTCTATATAATATAGCTAGAAATATAAGCCTAAATAAGCAAACATGGACATTTTCTCTTGTCACATCTGCAAGCAGTAGGGACCAAGAAACAGAAATCTTTCAAGCTCACAAAGCAACAGGGTATGTTCGAAGCCTGAGCTCAATTCTTTAAGTATCTTCTAGTACGTCTTTTATCATCCTAGTGATTCACACTCATATGTACAAGTAACCTTTCCCATTCTGGATGGGACCAGCATTGCTGGTAACAGCTCTGAAACATACGTACAGTTGGGGAAGTCAATAAAAACCCCATGGTGTAAGAGTAAACTGTTTAAGTTTAAACCCTGTTAACTTACTGTCATTGTTCTTATTGTTGAGTGCATCCCTTGTACGACTAACAGCATATGTGATCAGGAACTAATTCTCAGACAGACTGCTAGTACCTCTTTGTGAATGATACTCTTGAAAAAAAAAAAATAACAAACAACCTTTTGCAAGAACTGCATTGATTTGCAGTGGTAGAAAATGAACTCAAGCAAGCTGCCCCAGGCTGTCTATAGCTCTGGGTCTCTGCAGGTTCAGGCCACTATTGACCTCAAATGACTATGAACAAGCCTGTCTACATAAAAAGTTGGTATTCCACTAGAAGTCTGCTGAGTAGCAGATACGCCTGCTTTGGCTGCAGAGCAAGCTGTATCTTGTGTCTCTAGAGTACATGCTGTATATATAGGTTTGTATATATAGGCGTCAGAGCCCTTCCTCAAAAGAAGATAGCTCCTATGCAGGGCCTCACAGAGCTGGTAGAGCTGTTCCTTCCTCTACATGGTGAGCTTTTGTTTCTAAGCAAGCAGTTTTGTGCATGAATTAACTGACTTTTTATACAGAAGCATATACAGGCCTGATAATTTGCCATTTCTTTTATCAGTCAGAATTGTACTAGCTATGGCAGAAAGACCAGAAATAAGAGAGACTCAACTCCATTCCCCACACACATGGTTTCTTCTGGTCCTATTAAGCAAAAGGTAACAGGCAACAGGGAAGCAATTGCAAGTAAGTGATTCATAAAGTGGTTCATTAGAAAAGAAGAAGTTTTATGTAACCTGGTGAAAATCACTGGTATGTTTTTAAAGTAAAAAATGTGACACTGCTTTGAAGTTGGATTCTTATCACTGTTTGAGGAGATTAAAACTGAAATCTACCATAATCCAAAAAATTTAAATGTACTTATGCACGCATGTCATGAAGCAGCTTGATTTCCTTGCCGGTGTACTCTTTTGGATTAGCATGCATGTGCACACCCCAATCAGATGTTCCTGTATGACTAATGAATACATTGCTTCCTGATCAGCCCTAATGACTGGGAGCTACCATGCCTTCCCATCTGTAAGCTGTGATAAAAATTAAAGCTACAGATTTTGAGGCACATATGATTGATATTTTACTGGGGGACCAAGCAGCTCTAATTGCATTCCAGTTAGTCCCGACTCTCCTTCTCCCCTATCACAATGCTGCCGAAGCCAGAAATAAGCTAAGGGGTTGCACAGCAGGCAGTAGGATGTATATGATATTTTGACCCTTGTTTCCCCCTGCAGCCCTCCATGGCACTCCCAAGTTTCATCACCTGATGTAGCTCTATCACTTGACCTTCAGCTCCTTTCCCCCTCAGATAAAACACTGAAGTGGCATTTATCACACTACCAATTTGGTTTCATGAGGAAAAAATAAAAGGAAAAGTACCAGAGGTGACTGAATCTTGCTATGTCTTCTGAATCAATCACCTGAGTCAATGCTAGCTAACATTTTACTTTTTAAATACAATAGCTCTCAAATAGCAACTTTATTTCTAAAACAAATGATGTAGCTTGGAATAACTGAAAAGAGAAAGGACACACAGTATGGCAAGGCGGTCTACTAAGAATATCCCCAAACATATGGAATAAATAAAAATATTAATAGATAAAAATTGCTGAAGTGTAGCTATACAAAGAACTTGTTAGTGCCAAAGAGAATGAAAACCAATAAATGTGTTATATCATTGTTATTTTTATTTGTTTAATGTGAAATTCCATCTCCTCTAAAAAACAATTTTGTGCTCTTAAGCCCCAGAGGTACAATGGTGCTCCTGAGCACTGCAGCTTCCAAGCCAAACTTGCCTTGAGCTCAGAGAGGTCCCATTGCTGCTGCCACGCAAAACTCCGCCATTCACACAGCTCCTTGCAAACGTGGAGTCAGAGGGCCCAGCTGTTCCCTCTTTCCACTACTCCAAATCAGGCACAGTTCCATCAGGTTCCCTATGACTATGCTGTTACAAACTTAGGCAACTTAAGGAAGAATTCAGTCCTAAAGCGCTGTCTAGGCTATCTGCCACCCATAATGGAAGACACAACAGCGCATGGTGGAGGGTCTTCCCTGCAGACTGGAGGCTGATTCATCCTCTCAGCTGGACCATGGAGGATGAAGCCTCGGTGAAACAACAGGAGAGACCCACAAGGCTGAAAACAGCCTGCTCCCCGCCAAGCAAACCCCCAAGCTGAAGAGGCAGTATCACATCCCAGACAATCGTATCCTGCACATGCGTATGGCACAAAAGTGTTCTGGGTATCTTTTATTCAGAAGACCAACACAGTCCCTTACTTAGCAGCTTTAACAATCCCGCTCTACTCCTCCTGCCTGAATGACAACTGGAAATAAAAGCAAAAAGTGAAGAGAATGTCCTAAGTCACAAAGAATTCGTTTTTGCACCAATTCACACTTTGTCCTAGATTATTAACTGCTTCCTCAGAGTTTCAGGTGCAGTACCCTTTTCCAAGTTAAACTGGAACACATTGTTTCTGTGCTGTCATTTCGCTTCAGAAATGTTCTTTTATATTTGCTTTTGAAGTGGGGAAACCTCATCTATACCAAGATAATTTACTATCAGTTAGATCTGTAAACAAACACTACCTATTGTTTTCTCCTCAGATAAAACCAAGCTTCTGCCAGTTGAAAGCTTAGTCCTTGGGAGAGGACTGGTGGCAGTTTTAATAATAACTGGAATCTTTTGAGAACTTTCATTTCAGTTAGTAAGAGCAAACCCTTCTATGCCAGTGCAGCTGACTACGACATATTTTCGTAACTTGGAAACAGTCTCATGATCTGCAGTTTTCTCTGTAATTTCTTACAGTCTTTGGTCTAAATTATCACAGGAGATCAGAGGGTGCCACCTCTAATTAACCATTAAGTTTATTGTTTTCATTTTGAGACAGCTGAAGATGTCAGACAACTAATGTTTCAATATTTTGTTTGCTTCCAAAATAGTATAGTTTACAAAGAACAGCTGAAATATAAACACTGGAATTTATTACAGGTGTATTGTGGTGTGGGCTTTTTACCTATGAAAAAGTATCCCAAACATAACCATCACCTGGCAGTTCTCACTGTTGTCTTAAAAAAGGCTGATTTTGTGTGAAGTCAATGCTGAATGACTGCTGGAAGTCCTGGGACAGTGATTCAAACCATTAACAGCATTACATTTCAAGGATTATAACAACATATTGAAGTATTCATTAATACATCCACTCATGAGATTTATAGACAAGCCTCCATGCAACAGCACTTTAGTTTTTTCCACCCTGTGAGACAGCATCAATCCTTTCTATCTTGCTACTTCATAAGTCTATAACCAGCCAAGGGAGTCCAGTTTGGCAGGATTAAAACTTTCCTGTCTTGAAGGTATTTCTATCTCAGTTCCTGGGTCAGAGCACCAAAAATTCCCACAAAACCACAGCTTTCATGGTTATGACTAGGCAGGTGGGCAATTATGCTGACATGGAGACATCTGACCTGATGTTAGGGTAGATTTTTCTTACCAAAAAAAACCTCTTCTCACATTAAAGTTGGAATTTGACAAAACAACACCAAACCCCCAAATTCACATGAGCTTCTATGGTGGCTTCTTTTATAATTCATGTGCCAGATGTTTGAAAAGCTCAGATGTTACTACTATCAAAAAGCTATACGAAAGAGAATCTGATTGCTATGCTACTTCAAGTCTCCAGGCGATTTACAGGCTTTCTTTAATGATAAAAGAGGCACCTGGTTAGAGAGGCTTTGCTTAGGAAGGTATAAACATAAAGGCATTAAAGTAAGTATCAGATCTCTTGATGGGTCTAGGTTGAAAACACAAACCCTGGAGGTGCGAAAAACTTCTTTTGAGGTCTCTGTTGTTTGGAAACATCCTGCTCTCAAAGCCGTGCAGTGCAAATTGCATATGCGGCTTTGTGGGCAGATCTCAGCTGTTTATTTTTACACACTGCTAAATACGAACACTCACGCATTAGTAAATCTACTTGCAAATGCATTTCGGAAACATTTGTAATTTTTTTCTCCTTTATATCTCAATGTAGAAAGAATTTTCAGACACAAATATCTGTTAGTTAAAAACAACTATGGTTGTTAGGATTTGAAACTAGAATGTGCCTAAATAATCCACATTTATTAGAAAGTGACAGCTAACAAACTGCACCTTCTACAACCTTAGGAACAAATGTGATTTCACATACAGTTACCGTGATATTGTCCACACACCTCAGCAACTGCCTTGGCATTTGATATAGGCTTTGCTTCAGATGAGGGAAAGACCCGAATTACACTGCCTGAAGAATCAATTTACACTTCACTCTTCTGTTGACTTCAGTGACAGTGTCACACACAGAACAATACTGGACCAGTCATGGATACTCATTTTCCATTTATGAGTAACCAGAATGAAGTTTCATTCATTTTGGATTTAAGCCAGTAGAAAATAGCCTCTCCAGTTGTTCACCCACTGAATCCTCAGAGACCTTCTGGCTTGTAGGTCAATGGTACTAAGCCAAACTGTATGATTACAACTTGCCTGATTACCTTAAATAGCAGCTAGATGAGAATGATGATGATTGTCAGGTGGAGTAGAAGGGGATAGCTCTGGGACTGTGAGCAAGTATACGCACTAAAGCACTGGATAAGTAGCAGATCCTTCTCTGAGTGACCAAATTACCAGAGGAGTCTCAGCTGAGGTATGAGAAAAGAAGTCCAAGCCACAGAAATTCATTCTCCTCACTCAAAAGAGGCAATTAAAATAAAAAGCCCCATTTCTGTCCTAGCAGCCCAGTCCCAGCACACAGCTGGTCAGACACAAAAGCACTGCAACACCCTATGAATTAATACCTTTGCAGCAGGTTAATCTCAGTCAGTCACAGAGTGTACTCTGCTGTGGTGAGAATAAGCAGCACAGCAAACTTCACCTGTCCCACAGAAGACACCTCCAGTAAGAGGCCATTGCAAAAACCAGTGACTGTCTACATGGATTCTGCCCAGCAATTTGTATAATTGCCTGCTGAGCAGATAAAATGATTTTGCTTGGCTTCTGTGAGTCATGGAGCCAATCCCTACCATCTTCTGGAGCTCACTGGGCTACACAATTATATCCCGATCCTATAATCAAACCTATGAAGGAAAAAAAGAGCCTGTCCTCAGGATCAAGGAAGATCAAGGCTGTAGTAGAAGGGTGGGGCAAACCTGAGAGTGCTTATTATAGGAAGAGCTGGCAACAATGCCTCCTATTAAGGTCATCTCATGCCTTGTCTTACATACCTAGTATGAAAATGATGGCTTATATCTTTCTTTCATGTTCTCTTATTTTTAGAGTAAAAAAAGGTAGGAATCTTCTAAAACACTAAATGTCCAAACTTGCAACAATCACCTCTTTTATTTACTCCCCACTGAACTCGGGTTAAGTCCTAAGAGATTTAGACAATCTACTTGGCTTGCTCACAAACACCTACAGCCTCTCTCAAACAGAAATCTACATAGATGGCAGCAAAATAAGCTCTTTAGAAACTGGGTGCAGACAATCAAGGTTTTCAGGTGGAAGTTTAAAGAAAGAATACTATTTCTTGTGACTTAACAAACTAACCTTCCCAATCTGTATCTTACGTGGCCACAAAACATGTTTACATCAGCATGTTCCTTCTGAAAAAAGCGTATGGTCTGAATAAAATTGCTTTTCTCTCAGGATCACAAGACACACTGTGTCTGCCTCCCCAACATGACAGGTGTAATAAGGACCCTTACAGCTGTAACACTCTGAGTAATCCCTATCCAGCTGTAGCCCCCTGAACAGTTGGTTCCAGAGTCTGCAGAGCAGAACCTGCAAAGGCACGCTCAACACGTGGCACCCCTGGGAGCAAGTTCAAGTTCCTAGCAAAAAAAAACAAGACATTTTGCTCAGCGCTGTAGAAGCCTGCAGGGTGGCCATGCACGAAGAGAGGTGTTAAGACAGGCACTGCCAGTAACACCAAAAGGCGCATTCCAAACTGGCTGGCAGGAAACGCGTTGCTGAGGTGACGGCTTTAGCGAGGCCTAGTGCCGCGGCACCCTAGGAAAGCCGAGGGGGTGGTTTGGACACAAGGCAGCAGCTGTGCTCGCTGTGACCCCTGCCCTGCCCTTGCCCTGCGGCCCAGTCGGGCTCAGGGAAGCTTCACACGCGGTAACCCCGCCGCCGCTGGCTCCCAGGCCGGCGGGCAGAGCGCAGGGCCCACCGAGGGCCTCGCAGGCCAGGCCAGGCCGCAGCCCCTCGCGCACCACGCCAACGGCAGGCCCAAGCGCCGCCAGACCCCGCAAACTCCCGCCGTACAACCCCCGCCCCAACCGCTACCGCCACCGCGCATGCACGCGGGCGAGACTGGCCGGCACGCCACATCCGGGCACTCCACCCCGTGACCCCGCCCTCCCCGCCGAGGCAGACGCGCAGCCGCCAGGGAAGAAAGGCCGTGCCACGCGCGCTCCCAGCCCCTTGCCCCGCCCCTC
>Ga0065711_1010542_pt1 | contig 18478 bp, 14 predicted proteins | sample Hoacrofraction12_FD_59098 | JGI IMG/M metagenome (GOLD analysis project Ga0065711, IMG submission 59098) | Hoatzin crop microbial communities from Cojedes, Venezuela - Epithelial fraction 12 v2 (version 2) | ecosystem: Host-associated > Birds > Digestive system > Esophagus > Crop | place...
CTTTGCCGGGCTATTAATGAACACTTGCCAGGAAACAGTGACATAAACGGCTAAGGCATCCATGCTTTTAATTAACCATGTATCACGGGGGGACTGGGGGGATGGACAGTGCTTCAAACACTGAAAATTAGGTAAATGTTTGCCTGGAATTACACAGGATTGACAGGTCTGAACCAGGTAACTCAGGAGGTTTCCTTCCTGCCCACAAAAGCAAAGCAGTTGAAGGAGTGTCTGGCAAAGTCCTGAAATTAAGAGAGATGCACAGGATATCGTAAGTAGCAGTATTTGACACAGCCTTCCCCCCAGCACTCTTTTACTTCTGCTTTGGCTATATTCAGTAAATAGAACCTTGTATGAGGGACTTCCAGAAAACAGACCCTTTAACAGAAACAGTATTTCCAGTTAGAAGCAACGAGGATGGGGGACATGGAAAATTCTTTCAGGCACCAGACACAGAAAGCCAAGAGTTATAAAAATATTACTTACTATACATTAGGGTTGTCCCAGCAACACAAAACCAACCATAACATTATGAAGAGTGGAAGAAAAAAAGCTGCGCTAGAGTTTTACAATTACAGCCTTTCTTCCACAGCACGGCTTCAATTTCCGTTGACGTTACTTCACTGCAACGGACTATGGCTGACAGACCAGATTGTCACACAACAGTGGACAGCAGAGCCCTGCTGCCTTTCTTCTGGAGGCGTATTGTTTCATGCAGCTCACAACTTCAAGTCTGCAATGATCGTTTTCTATATTTCAATAAAAAGAGGGCTTCAACTCAACCAGAATAAAGACTTCTCTAAATTGCTTTCTTTTTCACTCCTGTCTCCACACAGCACACGAACTAGAGGACATCTTTTCCTGGCTCTTCAACTGCAGAGCTATCTTCTGTGCACCAGGGCTTACTGCTGAAGGTACATAGCTGCATGTATTCTCATGTGAAGTGCAGGTACTCCTTGGCATTCTTGACCCAACCCAACAGCGCTTGGCTACGCAGCACTTTCCAGGCTTCTTGGTAATTTAACGAGGCTTCCTTGTAGTCCCAGTAGGTTTCTAGAGTCTTCATCCTGACAGAAAATGCACAACAACGAAAACACTTCAATTAACCTTTTGGATGTAATGTCACAAAATGAAAAAAGCAGTCAAGCATCTAAAACATGATGATGCCCTATGAGCTCTTTCATGCTACTGAGTGAAATTCTCTTGTGCTCCTGGGGAGACTTGGAGAGGCCCAGGCCCTGAAGCGAGGGTATCTGGATGTTGTCAGCAGTCTCACAAAAGGAAGGAAAACAACTCTGCCACCATGCTTCACACACACTCTTCAGCAACAGAAGTGTCAGCGTTTGACTGTGCGACAATAGGTTACAGAAACTTCCATGACAGCAAAAAACTCTGAAGCAAAGCAGAAAAGGTGGCTAGAGAGAGGGGCTTTGAACTGGGTGGCAGTAGCTTTGTTTTGCTAGGAGCATGGATACGATTGTTGGTTGGAGGGGAAGCAGACAAGGACGAACAGGCCAGTTTTGCTTCTCCAACACAAAATAACGGGGAAGAGTGAGACAAAGAAGAAAATATTTTTTCATCTTCTCCCTAAAGCAAATGAGATTCAGCAGTTTTGGTGCTCTGTTCCCCTTCCTCATGTAGCACCTGCTCCCCACAATCTCAGCAGAACCACTGGTCACTCTGCTGAGTGCATTACACCACTGATTTTCAAAGCAGGGAAATTCAAGTCTAGAGTATCTGAACACAAGTGCCTCTAAGACAATTTAATCCAGACATTTTTCCTTTCCTTGCATTCCTTTCCCAGCCTCTTTCATCTCCCTTTGCCAAACAGTCTGTCAGCCACATGTAGCACATAATGTTTACACGTTCAACCCAATACGAAAGGAAGATCGTAGGCAACGTGAATTTCATCAAGAGACAGGAAGATCCAGACTGCTACAGGAACCCTCATCTAAAAAGTCTGAGAACCACGCACTAACTTCCAGAACTTCCACCACCAACCCTCCCCCCAAAAAACCCCAACAAACCCAAAACAACGTAAGAGCAGACCATCAGAAGCTGTATTTCAGGCATTCGGCATTCTGCTATAAATGTATTTCTACAATACTGTGACATGCATAGCAAGCCACGAGATATTACCTACCCTGCAGACCTTGGGTTCAGAAAGTGCAAGAGTGGAGAACCTGTCTATGCCACTGCTGCATGTGGAAGATGTATACTCTCATACCAACCCGCCTGCACTCTTGTCACAGCTAATCCGTTTCCCTTTCTTTACCTCTTTCACTTTAACCAAACTCTGTGAAACTAACCTCCGAGCTGTTCTGGGAAGTTCCATGGAAGGGCCCACTGCAACTCTCCTCCACCGGGCCAGTGGACCGGTCACAGAACACCATTATCGTGGTGGATCATGGTTTAGGGGCATCACTGAACAGGGAAAAGACCAGCAACTATCTGCATAAGCAGCACTCAGGAAACGACACAGGTCCAAGAAGGGCCCAGGTGAACCCACCACAAGCAGCTCCAAATCCCTAGCACAGGCAAGCTGCTCCTCTCCCAGGTACTCCAACGTGTAGCTCAGACATGGTACAAACCACCTGCACCTTCTTCTCCACCTCAAAATCATTCTCTGGGGATCAATATGCATGCTCACACTCAAGGACAATGACCGAGTCATTCTTTGGGAAGAAACGCTCTTATTCTAGCATGCTTCTTGCACTTAAAGTACGTCTGACACATTTGCTTAAGACTTTGATCCTGCCGTTCTTCACTATAAATGCATCTAATGACTTGTATTTGTCCTTTATCATAGAACAGCTAATATCAGATGCTGTTTACATATTCAAAACACAGGTACTCGCACTCATAAGGTCACCTTTAGGATGGTCAAAGATCAAAAAAGAAATCTACAGCACAGATTTTTGGACTTGCTCAATCTTGTTAAAGGTGAAACAGCTGTTTTCCTTGCATTTGCTGTGGGTGCACATCTAGAGATACAGATCCAGATAGATAGATTCATTCCACCTGCCACTAAGCCAAGAGAATGACTCCAGTGCCTAACTGTTCTTCGTTTCTTCCTTGCTAAATGTTGCTCTTTTTCCTGAGTCTGCTGGCAAACCAGTGCCCCTTCAACTCATATCCGGCAGCCTGATTCAATTTAACTAAAACACATATGGGATTTTTCCAACCTAGATTATTCCAACAGACCTTTGGAAACTGTTACAGCGGACAGCAAGCGAAAACACAGCTAGCACAAAAGCAGGACAGATGGTAAAGAGCAGCTCGGTATTTTCACCACACTGTAGCAGCTACAAGAGTACATGTGACCGCAGCCTCTTGGGGTCTCATTCTCCAAGCAAATAACATCACTACAGGATTTAACAGTGGATGCAACAGAAAGCTGCATTTTGATTTTGGCAGCTCTTTGCAGTAGCTGTTTAAACAGATTCATTTAATTCATGTTAAACTTCTGTATTAAGCTTCTAAGAAATTTTCAACATGCACACAGGAAAAATGTTTTCAAATTAAAAGTACATTACATCTGCCTAAAAACCTCACTGTATCTCCGCTTTGCTTGGGCCACTAAGGCTCTGAGCATTTGTAATGAAGAACCTGCAACATTTTTTTGGCAGAAGTGAACACTAGTTTGCTGCCCCAGGCAAAGTCCAGTACAATCATACGATCTCCAGCCTATCCAGGTCTGCCTAACTACATTCCTTTTGTTTCCCTGTATTATTTCCATCTTGCCTCTATACTGCTCTGTTAGACAGACAGAGCGATTCCGATGGCCATGTGCCAGAGACACGAGAGGTGATCCACAGATTTCATTCTGTAAGGTACCACACTCTTGGAAAAAGCCTTACACAAGTCACCCGTTATGCTTGAAAACATTCACGTGCTCAGCCTCATGCAAAGCTGAGCATAAATGGCCTCACAAGCAAGGCAGCCTGCAAAGAAAAGAAACACATTGCTGCAATACTTTCTTCTCAGCTACAAACCCTACCTTAATCCCATATTCAAACATTTACATTCAACCCACAATGCACTTTTCAGATTACAGACATACCGCACCTGAAAAACGCTCACGTAACTACAAGGCATCAACCAAAACACTACTCTTATATAAAAATTCATGAATTGCATCTAAGAGGGCAAAAGTTCACAGATCTTCAATATATAAAAATCTGTTGTGAATCCATAATGACAGGGGGCCAGGAAACCATACTTGGCCTGATTCTATTAGTGTCTTCTTCAATGCTTCAGCTAAAATGCAGGCATTGCAGGCAAAGCCCATAATTGACATCAATTGTTCAGAAGATACAGAACAAAGTCACAGAGTGAGCTAACTAAATGAGCGAGTTCCACTCAAACACAACAAGTTTTACCAGTAACGTAAGGTTTTGCAGCATTTGGAATACCGTTACCGCATTTCTGTGTCTAGCTTAGGAGACCAGACTTTCAAAACATGATTGAAAAATTGGAAAACGAGCTTTGTGGATTTTTCCAATGTCATCTCAGATGTGGAAAAAATGAATCACACAGAGGGAAAGATGTATTAGCTCAATAAAGTAATTTAAAATAATCAAATCTTGAGATAATTATGATGGATAAGTATTTGCATGGGGCAGAAAATACTACTTAATAAAAGGCTCTTCAATCTGCAAAGACCTAACAAGTACCTGTGACGTGGAGTATAGAAAAGACTTTTCTTACTTATATCTGAGGACCCAACTGTCCCGCAGACCTCTATGCAGTGGTACAACCATCACAGGGAATGTTCAACGTACAAACTTCCAAAAGAAAACAGAAAAGGGACTAGAAAATTGCAACAAAATTCTCACCAAATGCGGTTGGGTTTTTTTTTAACTGGAGAAAGTGGTAAGCGTGAAACTGCACTCCTTCTGTGACAGTTACTTTCATTAGGCTGACAATTCCTCACAATCATCCTCTGTCACACCAGAAGGAAACATTTAGCAGTCACCTGGTGGCATCCTTTTGCTTTTCCTAGATGAGCACTGGCAAAAAAACCTTAAATATGAAGCCCAAGCAAAGGTACCATACTTCAGCCTAGATATTTAAATCTTAAAGCCACCTGAAAGTCCCTGCACTCCTCTGTACAATAGCCCATGCCCTCCAACTAGGTATCACTGGAGCTGGAATCATCCATACTGCAAACTGGATGGGAAGGAGGAAGAAAGCACAATCTTAACTGTGACGACTCCCAACCACAATTTAAGAGAAAATAGGATCAGTCATCCATTTAACAAGCCCAGGAAGAAACTCAGGGCGGGTTTATGTTACAAAGCCTCCCTTAGATTCAGACAAAGTGTTGCAGAGCCAACCACACCTTGCACAAACAGCAGTGTCTGGTGACTTTGTGTGGTGGATGCCACTGCATGACTAAAGGCAGCTTTCACTTCCTCAGGTGATGAACAAGCATGCATTTTTCCACCAGCGGGGAGGAAAAAACCCAACAATGCAAAAAAACTCATTTGCCATATTACCACCAAGTGATCTGCAAACAACAATAATACTGCAGAGGTTCTTATATAATAATTCAGGTTAGCAATGACACAACGCTGCGTGACAGTGTATCGTCTTTCCTTTGACGGTGAGCAGGGAAAACATGAAAAGAAACGAGGAGGAAAAAAAAAAGAAAAGATGGGTTTATGTAGCAGTATTTCAAAACATTAGCACGAAACAACATGTGAGAGGGAGTCAACAGAAGAGAATGAAGTATGGCAGGTGGAGGTAAGAGGTTATAAAGAAACAAATAACATTTTAGATAGTCTAGCTAGAGAGATGAGTGAGAATTTAAGTAAGGCACAGAAGATAGATCATAGAAATTATCAGAAAGGAAGAAAGAAAATGGGACAGTACAATACAGCACTATCTGGTTCTTGGTGAAGAAGCAGCTAATGCCAGTCAAACACCACCTCTTTCTTACAGTCTCAGTTGAAAGCAAATAAACTAAGTTCTGAAAAAAGCAATTGCTGGATGTTATGTTTAGCATCTTAACTAAACTACACCACTACAAATTCCTAAACGTGTCTTTTAGGAGAACCAGCAAAGTTCTGCCCCCAGTAGGCTCTCTACCTGTTTCAATTTAACACTGCCCACAGTGGTCCTCCGGAGAGAAGTGAAGATATGAAAGAGAAAGGAAGGCACAAAAAGCAGGAGAAGCAGCTTTAGACAAAGGAAAGAAGAAAACAAAAGAACTGCAGAATCAGTATGCTAGTTCCATGCAAAGCTTGCACTGCCCCAGTACCCTATGTCCGGCAGTGGACAACAGCAGATGAAGGAAGGGTTACGTAAAGAATGATCCCTGTCCCAATATACCCTGCAGGTAAAGAATGATCCTTGTCCCAGGATACCCTACAACTACCAAGGCAAGCTGTTCAGCAAATTTGAAAGGACTACAAAATGAGATTCCCTTGATGGAGCAGAAAGGATGGGAGTCAAGAGACCAAAAAGTGGACTAGAAAAGGCAGAGCAGGAACTTAGGGTCAAAGTGGGATAAGGAAATTGGGTGACAGCACAGCACTCGAGCCAACCATTTGTGGAAGGAAATAACAAGATATAATTGAATGGGAAGAAAACACAAAACTGGGTTTACAGTTAAATACACAGGAGTTTAGACGAAACAATTGGTGAGTGTGGGATTTCTTGTCTGAAGTCCACTCAAATTCAGACTACAAGAAGGAAAGGAAGAAAAACGAAGAAAACACATCAGAATATTGCGTACAAAGGGAAAGGGTAGAAGGAGGAAACAGCAATACAAAGACATTTTTTATTTTGCTTTTTAAGTGACAAGTAGGAAAAACAAAGACTTCAAAAGGAAAGTAACTGGACACGCTGACTGGTGAGCTAGCACCTCTACTGTATCAATAGAGTTTGTGCAGCCTAGAAGTGATGCCACATCTGCGAATCAGATGGACTTTATCAGAAGCCCAGCCAGAAAAATGGTAGAGGACAAAAAAGTCAAAGGAAATTACAAAGCCACCGGAGCCTAGAAAAGCCCTGAGGTGAAGTGACTTTACGTAAGCAGCACACAATCAGCACAATGAATCATCAACCCAATAATGCACCAGCTCACACTCTACTCTGAGGAAAATATGACAGCTAAACAAGTGAGGACAAACTCCCACCCAAAAAAGGCTAGTAATTTTATATTTAAAACGGAATTAAGGAGAAAGTGTGTCTCTGCTTATACAATCAGTTGAAACCATTTCAGCAACAGCATGGCTCATGTCGACATTAGAACTTTAAAATAGTTACGAGGCACTTCTACAGACACAGAAGGTAACTGCAATCTTATATTCACAAAACTACAAAGCAAGCAATATCTAATAATTAAAGATCCAGGGTGCACTTGCTTTGGCTAAGTTCATCTCATCTAATGTCTTGGTACCATGAAAGGCAGCAATGGCCTACCTCCCCTCGTTGCCAGCCACACATACCTCCTACTTCCTTTTCACAGGTTTTATTGTCTGTTCTGGCTTTCCACAAGCCNATTCAGCTCATTAGTCCAATAGGAAACACAGAAGACAAGGCAGCTGTTTTGTGCCACATTAGCTAGTTGAACTGGCTCACCACGAGGCTGATGAAGTGCTACTGATACAAGGGAGAAAACAGGAATCTACAGGCAGCAGCAGCAGAGACTGCTGGAGGACCATCCCCATCGACAGCTACAAGCAGTTAAATTAACTCAACAACTGGTATAAGTGCAGCGCAGAGCTGGTGAAATCATACTTGGAAATAAGCCTAAAATAAAATAAACCTTCCAAGGCAATGGATTTGGAACCTTCTACATCTCTCAGAATCCCTAAGCCAAAGTGAGAGGTAAGTTTCTATATATATGAAANTATGCCCTGCTCTGTGGTAGCTCTGTGGGCTGGAACACCACCAAATACATAATGCAATGCCAGACCAGATGATTACTGCAAGAAACTCCAGTCTTAACAATAATGTAAAAAGATTTTAGCCTAGACTTTTCTAAAAAAAAAATAAATAAATAAATTTTTTTTTTTTACTCACACTTTTTCTTCTTGTGAAACAAAGAAGTGGCATTTGATAGAACTACTAAACAGCAATCGGATATCAATAACCCCACGACAGTTTTGGGATGGGGGGTTTGAACGCTACCAAGGGTATAGTGCTGCAGGCAGCTGATCTAACAGCTCACGTTTTCAAAAAAGATCCTACTTCCTCTCCCTCTTCACTCCTTCCCCAGCTGTCCACTGCCACTTGCAGACAAGACCACTTTCACTCAGAAAAAAACCCCAAAATGTAGAGTTTTCTGCCAAGACAGCAAGTTGAGGAGGCATACAGAGGTGTCCAACAGACACCAGATATAGTGCAAGAGCAGGACAAGGCTCCACTGATCAGGAACAGCGTTTACCCTTTTGAAAAGTAGTAAGCCTTTGGAAGAGATCAGCTGCCCCAGATTCTCACCTAACCTCCAAAGAAACAAACCAACCCCCTGCAATTTCTTCTGTCTGTCATTAATACATGAGATGTGATAGCTATTTCTCCAAGGAGGTGATTAAACAGACCAAAAAGAGTCTCCCTAACCCATTGAGCACATGCCATACTTTTTAAGTACCAAATTTTAACGATGAACTTATTGAAAGTGAGATTTATGAGCAGATTCTGGTATCATCACAGTATTCTTGAGTTTCGTTAAGATAAATTCACTCTTCTAAATGTAATGAAAATGTCTTACCGGAGAGTGTCCGGTAGATCCTCTTGTGAAATACTTGTCACCAGCTTTTGGAATGTATGGAAGAGTTCCACTTTACAGATCTTAGATCTGATATGAAAAAAAAAAAAGAAATTAGTAATTCTGATAAAAAAAAAATCAGAAACGCACTTCCTTTTACAGCTCACAGTAGTACATCCCAGCTGAACATTTTTGATAAAAAAAATTACATTCACTTCTCAAAGAATGCAAAAAGTTGTTCACAATTTCTCTTTTCCTACCCCACCCAAGCTGCCCACCTGCCTTTTCCCTTCATTTTAAATGTTACATTGACAAAGAGCTGCATTGCCCCCACTGTCCCAGCCAGCACTCTGTCAGTTTGCTGAGAGAACATTGTAATATCCCCACACTGTTATCCATACAAGACTGCACTGTCATCAGCTCACACCAACAGCGACGCTGAGCCAGAAGGACTAGTCCCAGAACGGATCAAACAACACAGAAGGCNTCCACAGCAGGCCTCCAAAGGCTTGTTCAAAGCAGCAAACTTTGTGTTAATCAGAACAAATAAAAGAACCAGCAGAAATATCTAGAACAATGCTGTCCTCTTCACAATGGTGACGAGGACCCATTCAGCAACAGCTGCAGGGCAGTTAAATATGAAAAGGCTAATCAAAAAATAAAGTGAGTCAAAGTTTGAAAGGTCTTTTGAAGACACTGTATGCATCTCTGTTAGCTTTAAGTCCTTCTCTTCCTCCAGAGGAGCTGTTTGTAAAGCACGGTTTGTTTTTGAAAGCCCCAGCTATTTTCTGTATTTAATTAAATTCTCTTTATGCACTTGTCTTCTCAAGGACTGGTTCAGTTCTCCAACATGTACAAGCTGATTCTCCAGAAGCACTGGAAAAAAACACCAATCAAAAAAACCTTCCTATTTTGCTAGCATGTTCTTTAGGAACCCCAAAATTGGCATGCAAAGATGCTCTAAACTTTCATCATCATGTTAATCTGTCAAAGGTTCATATTGTAGTTTTTGGTGTTTTAGTTGATTAAGCATTAACAAAAGCACATACCAGACATCTACCTACAAATTCCTTTTAGTCAGTCAGCTTCACCTTCCTTGATATTTAGTGTTCTCTAGCATATTGGAGAGGGGGGGTGGGATCCAAACCACATCCCCCACCAACCACCCTGAGAATCCTTGAGGGGAAAAAAACTAGGGTAAAAATACAAGTCTGGTTTATTATTAAACACACATCCTCAATAAGGCTAGAAGTTCCTTATTTTCATGATAAAAATTCCTTTTGTGACCATTTATCACATAAGCGTAAACAGTTTACTTACTCCTTGATACTGTTTTTAATCCTGATTTCCTAAGGAGATGAGACTTTTGCAATCACACAGTCTTGTAGGCCCTCTCTAATAACTTTTAAATGTTTTAGTAAATTTCGAGCACATGTAAAAAGGAGAGGAGGATCGCTCAACAACAATTAAGTTCCTACAGTTTTGTGCAAAGTGGCAGCTAGCAGATGGCTCTAAAGTTTTAGAGTTGACACACGAATGCTATTTAAACTTAAGCCTACTGAGAAAAAAGGGTTGGTTGGTTGGTCTGATCTTTCACACCTCTTCTGGAATACACTGCGCACCACACACTGATAACCAAAATTCTACAGTGCACATAAAGCCTGTCTCAAAAGACACACTAAGTCACCCAGGTCACTTGTGCTAATAGACACCAATACCGGTCACAAACCACAAAGTTCCTGGTCCCCTTCTTTCTGTGGAAAACTGGAAATACTGGGATATGCCAGGATAAATTTCAGTCAAGCCAGGCCTAACTTCGAGCAGCTCAAAATGTGCAACTCACAGGCATGTGAATGAACGCTCCACAAGGACTGTCTACACTCTACTTATCGTTTTATTCACTACTGTCAGGATTATCTTCTTTCTCCCAAAAAGCCTGGTAAACGTGAACAATATGACCATTAATGAATTGGTAGTATAAACAGCTAACAACCAAAACATGACCCTAACTCTCAAGCTGAACTTCCACAGACCAATGATAATCTTGGTCACCTCATCTAAAGTGAGGAAAGTGTAGAGCGATGGAGAAGTCTGCAGATGTTTGCAAGTAATTCCTCTCAATCACAAGAAAAATATGTAACTGTTTCTTTAAACATTAATAGTTGATAGAACATTACAATGTTTCTTAGAGAGAGAGCACAGTGTCAAGATGACAATTGGAAAGGTGACATGTTTTGTGTTAGGAATCTGCTGCAAACATTTCATAACATTTTCAAACTTTAGGGCAGAAAGTCACATTTCAAAGCAACACTTTTAACAATCCGACATCCAGGTCAGCTGGCCTGACACTTACAGAAAAAGAAATCTGTAAAAAGAGGACCTGCAACGCACACCTTTCCTTCACAATTATCAACCCAAAAGATACAAAGAAAAAAATTCCACTAACTTCACTAATAAATAAGCTGTCTTTTAAAGAAAATTGATCATAGTCCCCCCCCACCATTATCTACAATACTCTCTTTAATCAACACTGACAAAGAAGAAATAGCAGACTTGTTAACCCGCATTCAACTTTTGTCATCCCAACTCCCTCCTCCCCCTAACACAGCAATTCTTCCTCTTCCCTCGCTCCCTACCTTTCCCCTTTTTCCCCACTCTAGATTTCTTTCTCCTCTGACAACGGAGGACACATCACATGAGCTGACAGAGGCATGCATGCCAACAAATAAGATATTCGTATCCAGATATCACAACATTCTCCCACCTGCTCTGATGGCTCCCAATCCCTTTCTTTGTTGTTCCCTGCCGGAAGCCATCTGCGGTGACATCCAGGGGTTGCTCAGGGACAGCACTCCAACTGATAGCTGTAGAAGAAAGGATTATGAACAAGGGAGATATTTTCATCACAAAAGCAGAAGTAGAATGAAAGGAACTGTTAACATGTTCACGTGACACCATGCTGCTTCCCAAAACAATTCAGACTAGAAAGTGGACCACGGTTCTCTAGGGCCAGGATTCCAGGACCTAAAAGAACAGGTAAATTCTGTTCAACTGATAAATACATATATATATACACATACACAGAGAGCTTTCACCTTAATGAGGTCCTTCAAGAATCCATGCCTCTATATATTTGGCCTCCAGCTTTGTAATTCTCCCGTTTTTAGGGGGATTCTACTTTCTTTTGCACATCCTGCCCAGACAAAGCATGAAGAAATTTCGAAGTCAGATGGCTTAGTTTCGTATCAGGCTGTAAAATACTCCCCCAAGCTACCTGTACCAGTCACTTTACGTTTTCCTTATTAATTTATTGTGTGCTACTATTTTATTGTGTATTGTACACTCTAAATAGTTCTATGTTTGAAAACTGACACACATCAAATATCTGTAGACTTTACTTGAAAAATTGTATTAGCTAGCAGTCAAATAAAAATACTTTGTTGGAAGAGACAGCAAGTGCAAACAACCTTTTCCTTTATACCCATCCAGGTAACCCTAATACCATCTTAGACCGTAAACTTCTTAATGCAGAAACTCTGCATGCCATACCTTACAGATTTATAAGTAACCAGCAAAGCAGCAGTAACATATTAACAGAAACAAAACTGACTGACGTGCCCAACCTGTCTCTCCATAGCCTAACGACAGTTCCTTTAACTTCTACTGCCTCGAGACAACTTTTGTTCCCCAAGTTCTGCCATTTCTCTGGGTTCCTAACAGGCAACAGCTGCACGTACATTAACTCTAAAGACCATCTTCACAGCTTCTCTCCTTCATGATACCACCTTGCCGTTCAAGATGCTCAAAAACTACACACCATAAAGCATAATATGGAGATTGGTTATGTTAATCACACTTGTATTACGATTCAGCTGTATGCTGCAATCACCATACTCTGTTAAGTGTGAATTGTACTTGCACTGTAATTTAGGTACAACGGTGTATCACTCAACTAAATTAAAATCATGTGTAGTGTCAAGTAACACTAAATACATACAACTGGTATTAAACATTTAACCCTCCACGTGTGGAGGATCTAAAGCCACCTGGTCAGAGAAGCTCAGGTTCTGATAAGCAAATAAAAATTTACTTAAAATTTAAAATGTTTTCTGTTCTTTCTTCATAGTTATCACAAACTTCAAAATATTAAACAGAACACATTTTTCTTTTTAAAAATACCAGCTAAAATGTTCCTATCAAGCATATTTCAATACTCAGTGTAACAGCCCTGAATTTAGCTTATTCTGATTTTCACCCCTTCAAGGAAAAAAAAAATCAACCTGGCATAATTCATAGATGCAAAAAAGTGTGATAAAGCATCATTCATCTTTATTTAACAGAATTACCTGAGTAACGGTACAGAAAGACACACATAGGAATTTAGTCACAGTTTGCTTCAAATCTCTTTTGCTAAGTGAACTTGCACCATTTTTCAATGATCAATTTTGTTTCCTACCTCACAGAATCAAAATCTCTTCCTTCCTGGCACCTGTAAATAACTCCAATTTAATGAATCTGAATTCTATTAAGGAACTCTTGGTTTCCAGTCTATTTTGTCATCGCTCTATCATAATAGAGTAACTTCCAGTTAAGCCAGAAAAGTATACACCGGCAGATGGTAGGCATGTCCAAGTTTAAAGAAACTGCTTAACCATATACATACACTGGCAGTTCCACTGTTTTTTTTTTTTCCCAAATAAGATCACGTTCCTAAATCAGAATGTGACTTGCATATTCATTCATCACCATGACAAAAAATGCAATGTCCAAAACCTCTGTCAATTAAACCTTTACACTGTACTACTCTGTATTCTTTCTACGTTCACAGATTTCTGGAGCAACTACAAGCATAACTCAGCATGGCAAGTCTTCTGTTCATTACCAAGAAGAATGCAAAACTAACCAAAACAAGAAGTCTTCTGATGTTTTTGTGTTCTTACTGCCCTCAGAACTTTTGCTTTCACTGATTGTTTTGTCTTTGTTTAGATTATAAATTCTAATGGCATCAACCAAGTGTTTATTCAGTTTGAAAACCCCCTACAGGGAACTAAAGGCTGAGCTGAATACTATTAATTATTAACAATTAAGTTCTGGCCTGAAATTAATTTCTTGCTTTAAGTCACACTTTTCCCCTAGCACTGGCAATGAATGACGTCCCATTTTAGGAAACCACCAAACTCACCTAACTTCTATTTAGGCTTTTGCACACAGTTATGAAGCCAGCTCAAGTTAACTCACCTGCACTACAAGGAACAAGTTTTGTGTTGCTGTTAGTCTGAACTTCCTGAATTGCCTGACGGCTATGTTCAAATCGAAGACCTGATTGCAGCAGCTGAACCTCCTGAGCAAGAAAACCATCCGGTAAAAGAGAGATGTGCTGACACCTAATGTAAACATGGAAAAATGCAAGTGATTTCAAGTCTGGTCTTCCCAGCCAAGCCAGTTTTGTGCAATTTCCCTTCATAATCTAAAACATGTTGCTTTTACATTAAAACTGAATTCAGCATGAGTTATAGAAGAGGAGACAAGGAGGTTTGGGGGCATTTTCAAGTATTTGTTGAAAAAACAAAGCCACATAGCTTATTAAGACCTTGTCCATCCTGGAAAAATTACAGTGAATTCATTTTAAAAAAGGACTAGTTAAAAGCTAGTATAATCAACAGATAAAGTATGCAGGATAAAAACTGCAATATACTTCTGCAATCACAACGAAAAACAATAAAGTATTTACATAGTCAACCATACTACACTGACAACCGTTTTATGAACCTAAAGGTTCACAATCAACTACTAGAAAGATACAAAGTATACTTACAGTTCCATGCATAATCTCATCTTTGTTTCCTTAAATTACTGGTACGCACTGAATAGGATTAGGATCACATGAGGAAAAAACTTGTGTTTCATCATCACAATATTAACATAAAGCAGGAATGAAATAAGACTGAGGTTCATATTGTCAGATGTAATAGCCTGAAAAAGTGCCTGACTCTGCAACCTAAGACTGATGAGGCTGGGCAAATTCTTTTCCCATGTGTTAAGAGTGAGGAAAGGGTTATCCAGTAAACTCCACTGGATAGGTAGCTAGAGTTTCCCTTTATTAATATACTATGACCTCTTTCATAACCATCCTAGAAGGATGCAAGGCAACTGAGAAAAGGAGGTTACTAAACAGTCAAACCCTTCAGATGAACTGATCTAGTAACTGCCTCTTAAAGAGAGTGGTTCAGCTCCCAGGTTTCTTCCTTGCTCTCCCCTCCACTCTGCCCAGTGCCATTTACTCTCCCCTAATGCCTGCAGATTCCTTCGTTGCACCGATTCAACCTCCTAAGCAAGAAAACAATCCACTTCCTATCCTTTTGTCGCTAGGATAGGTTTCATCAATTCAAGAATATGAGGAGCCAGAAAGCCAATGCACAGCAAACACCCCTCATTTCGCAGCATCATCAGTAGTCACCTTCTCTCTACACTACACAGGGCTACTTTCTGAAAGTGTGAATTTACAGAAATTCACATTTTCTGCAAATGACTTTGGTGCAAAGTTCTGATAATTGTGCGACACATGTTGTCTTCCATTGTCTCCACACACGCCATCTGACATTTCCAAAGAGCACTTACCTTTCAATAACTGCTCTCCGCATAGCTTCTTGGCTGTATGGACACTTCCCCACTACAACTGCTGAGAGATACACTGGATACTGCAGGAAATGCATCAAAAGAGCTCCTTGACACCCTAACACATTCCAGCGAGCCAGTTTATCACTGCAGGACATCGAGCATGTTCTGTCCCCACGACCCGGCTTCACTCGTAATAATCCCACACGGTGATACCCTAGCCCAGGCATTCCGGCATCACCCAGCTCTCCAGGTACGCATTTTGCTCCAGTTCTATAAACATCTACTACCTTTGGTCTCCCTAAGCCAGTCTCCTCGTTAACTGTTTGCATCTCGGCAGAACATTCACAGCTCTTTGGATCTGTGTCCTCATCTTGTTTCACACATACTTGCTGAACAGCCAGATCTTCAGTGATTATGGAAAAATAACCACCATCATCAGTTTTCATTCTCTTAATTATATGATTACTTGCCCTCTTCTCTGATTTCCTTTTCTCCTCTGGACCCAAATGATCGTAGTTACCGCTACACTCTGCTGATTGTCCAGCTGCATTATCTCCAGTTGCTGGCTTAGAAAGCTGGTTCTCTGGTTCACTAATTGGAATAATAGAAGCATCTCCACCTAAAACAAAAGAAGTAGCACCAAAATTGGCCAAAACAGCATCTCTCATGACTGGAACACGTCACCCCAGTAACATTCTGGCTACCACTAGCTTTCACAGATTTGTAGTCAGGAAAGATTAACTACAAGAAAAAGAAATGTTCAAACAACATTACCCTGTACTATGATGTACTCCAGCTTCGCTGAAATTTAAGCCAACGTATGTTTAATTTCCAAGTTTTGCATTCTACTTAGAAAATAACCAAAAAACCCAAAATCTAAAACAAAAATTACAGCGCAAAAGGTGTCAAAGGCATTTCACAGAAAAGCAATGCTGAAGACTGACAAGAAAACTAGCCTCATCTAACTAAACGATACAAACCTCAAAAGAATAAAGGATAACCTATCAAATAAGGATGGAAATTTCCATCTGTCACCAAAACAAGCTCAAAACCAAAATTCTGAAGATCAGTTCAAAGCAAACAAAGCCTGATGGGAATGCAAGAACAAGGCAGCCAGGAAATTATTCTTGCTATTAAATTTGAAGATGTAGATTCTATTCTCATATTGCATTAACAAAGAAAACCATCATAGCCTATTTCAGCAATGCCATCAAAATCATGAAAATGTATGAACAACTAATTCACTATGTGAAGTACTGACGAGGCATATTTTGAGAGTGCACAGACTACTTTGCTCTGGTAACAGATAAGCGGTTGAAGAACAGACCGATAAGAGTGTGCTAACATTGAGATGTCCGATAAGCACTCTTTGACCAAGAGGTTGCCTTCCTACATTCTGCCAATCGATCTTCATCTTTGTGGTGCTGGTTTCTTAAAACACACAAAGAGCGTTTTCCGTGACAAAACAAAAAGTTGCACTCCATTCTGTAAGAAGTTTTGGGTTGGGGGGGGATTTTGTTTTGGCTTGTTGTTTTTCTGTATGGTTTTTTTCCTGTCCTGTTTTAGTGTTTTGGTTTTTTGTTTGGTTTGTTCTTTGGTTTTGTTTGTTTGGTGGTTTGGGGTTTTTTGTGTGGTTGTGGGGTGGGGTTTTTTTGTTTTGGGGGGTATTTTGTTGGGTTGTGCTTTGCTGGTGGTGATTTATTTGGTTTTGTTTTATAGGAACTGTGGTAAATGTCAATGTTTTTTATTAAAATTTGAATCCAAGCAGACAAGGCTTAAAGCAAAGCAATCAGGAAATACGACAGAACCTCTGACAAGTATGTTAGTTTCTGGAAAAGAAAATAATAGCCGTTATTGTTTAAAGAGGAAGTGAACCATTCCACTACATAACAAGCAGTGTATTGGATTTACTGAGTTCTCGTGACACATCCAGTGAGATAAAATGCCAAATGTATCCGTGGAGGACCAGCCAAGTACATCTCAGGGCACACACTACTAACACGAGTTACTCCCTCACTCTCACTCGAGACCACAGAAAGGCAAGGGGCAGAAAAGATTCAACAAGTGGGAGCCCCGAAATTGGTTCACTTCAGCATACTCACATGGGGTATGACTGGAGAAGAAAACAAATACGATATTTGGGTTGAGTCTCCATTTCCCCGTTTCAGTTCCCGGAATAAAGATACTGCATTGCTGATGGGAAGCTGCCAGCCACATCTGATGGAGAAGGTATCTGTTGAGCAGAAAGTTTTCATGAAACATTTACTTCATTTTTGATGCAGGGCAAAACAACAAAAATTAGAAGCCCACTAGTGCCTGTTCTTTTCCGATGAAGCCTATGAGGAGCCCATCAGTTATGCTCCCACAGATAGATGGGATCCCACGTACTCCATAAACACAAATGCATCACTAGAATCTTAATAACAGACCTGAAAGGGTTGGATTCGGTGAACTATCTCCTCAATCTGCGTATCTAAGGTCCTCTCCTCTCACTCTGTATTTTTACCAGCACTGCAACTCATCCGATTCCGTGAGAGCCAGTTTAGTGGCATCAAACCGCAAAAGAACGTATTCGTTTCTGTAGCATTACTATTCTCCTGGCTCAGTTCCTTGAACCAGCTTACCCATGAATGAGAGGACTGGTATGTGGGAAACAGCAAAAAGGTTACCCTTGGCAGCTAGTCATCAGACCAGCATTGACATCACAGAGTCACACAGAGTCACACAGAGTCACACAGAGTCACACAGAGTCACACAGAGTCACACAGAGTCACACAGAGTCACACAGAATGTTTGGGGTTGGAAGGGACCTCTGTGGGTCATCTAGTCCAACCCCCCTGCCAAAGCAGTCACCTAGAGCAGGCTGCACAGGACCGGGTCCAGGTGGACAAGGTCCTTCCTCTGCTTCAGTTTGTGCCCATTGCCCCTAGTCCTGTCACTGGGCACCACTGAAAAGAGTTTGGCCCCATCCTCCTGACACCCACCCTGCAGATATTTAGAGGCATTTATAAGGTCTCCTCTCAGCCTTCTCTTCTTCAGGCTGAACAAGCCCAGCTCCCTCAGCCTTTCCTCACAGGAGAGATGCTCCAGTCCCCTCATCATCCTCGTAGCCCTCCGCTGGACTCTCTCCAGTAGCTCCTC
>Ga0065711_1038721_pt1 | contig 18478 bp, 13 predicted proteins | sample Hoacrofraction12_FD_59098 | JGI IMG/M metagenome (GOLD analysis project Ga0065711, IMG submission 59098) | Hoatzin crop microbial communities from Cojedes, Venezuela - Epithelial fraction 12 v2 (version 2) | ecosystem: Host-associated > Birds > Digestive system > Esophagus > Crop | place...
GTTCCGTCTGAACATGAGGAAGAACTTCTTCCCTCTGAGGGTGACGGAGCCCTGGAACAGGCTGCCCAGGGAGGTTGTGGAGTCTTCTTCTCTGGAGATATTCAAGACCCGCCTGGGCAAGGTCCTGTGCAACCTGCTGTAGGTGACCGTGCTTCGGCGGGAGGGTTGGACTAGATGACCCACAGAAGTCCCTTCCAACCCCTGCTATTCTGTGATTCTGTGATTCTGTGATTTACGACTGATTATTATCTTGCAACACACATTTAAATGTCTTCTGATTGTATTTCAGTTATAAAATTGAAAAGAACTGAAATCTGAACATACTGATATGTGATAAAAATAATTTTATAAAAAATTTACTACAATGATTAAAAACCTGAAATACTGATTTTTTTCTTTGCTTAAAAATAATGCTGCCTTTTTGGTTAGTCAAAAAAACCCCCCAGTTTTCTTGAGTGAGAGAAAGAAAAGTTGGATGCCCCCTATATAACTCAAATGAGTTTCACTCCTTTACATTACCTTTTCTCTTCAGATGCTAAGAACTGTCTGGTATTTGTCAGACAGCACTAAATTTCACGAAGCTAATAGCTGTGGTGTTGGTAAACTCTGTATTAGTGGCATTTGGTATTTCACTGTGGCACTGGAGTTCTATAATATATTTCAGATAAAAGGCTAAATTTGCCGATATCATTTGCAAGAGAAGACAAAAATATTTCTGATAGCCTACAGAACCCTGGTAGAGCTATATATTTACTGAAAGAAGAAGAAATTACTGTATAGTTACTACATCTCGCTAATGACTTTCAAATGCTGACTAGATGCATTAGATCATCTATAACTTGTCTGGACTGACAAAGTTTCCTGATAGTCTGTATATAAGCTCCATCTTGGTTAACCACCCTCTGGTTCCGGATTCATGGGCTTTTCTTTTTATTCCCTCCCACAGTACCATATTTTATTAAAATGCATAGTGCTTCTGAGAACTTCCATCTCTTGGATCCAGCATAGTTATAAAAGGATTGATAACGTGTCTTTTTGGGCTACTTGCAATGTCATCTTTTTCTACTGACCCTGTTTCAGCTGAAATCACAGCTCCTAGAAAGGCAGAAAGTAGGAGGACTTCCGCACCTGTAGAAGAAACACTGTAAACTAGGCCACTTGCATCTAATGTGTAAGTGGAAGAAGGTCAATGGGAGTTGATCCAAGATTTTCGTAACATTTACTAGATATGTTGGATTAGGTGTTACATATCTCGGCATTTGGAAGCAATCATCATCTGCTCCAGCAGGGCTGTGTCTCAGTTGTAGTTTCTTTAAGTGGTGTGTGCACAGTAGAAATGTGTGGGGAGCTCCATATGTACCGTTGTGCAGCGTTTGCTGTTGTAGGAGCATCACAAACTGTTTGTCTGGTGGGAGCTAGCTTGCTGTCCTTAATTAGGATCCTTGCAGCCGTTTACATCGGATGCATTGACGCTGCTGGAGTAAATGAGCAAGAACAAGATGAAACAGTTGCCCAGCTTGCAACTAAACAAGTCCTTTAATTATGGATTTTGCATAACTGCACTGTAGCGTGTTGTTCTCCCTGTTAATTCTGAAATTCCTGGATTCTTTCTTTGAGGTTGTAAGACGTTGCATAGTCTCCCTTCCCTGTAGTACTATTAGTTGAAGGATGTGGTGCAGGTATGGTTATCAATGAACAGTACAGGCCAGAAATGCATCTGCACAGGATAACTCTGTCTCGGTTGGAATATATATCAACAGTATATCTTGAAGTACCACAGTTAATACAAGTTAAACTATCTGTTTTTCGAGCTATAGATGGGGGGAGGAGAACAGGGTGAATCCCTATGTCAGACATGGGTGAAGAAAAATATTTTTGAAAGTAAAATTCATCAAGTCTACTTCAATATTTAAGTCTACTTCAGTCAGCTTTCTTAGAATGTCATAATTAAAATTTTCCTGTAAGAAGCTCCATTAATTTGCTATCTAGAAAATAAAGCTACTTCTAAAAGTTTATCATGATGTAACAATAGACTTTCCATAACTGATATCAAAAAATGCTCGTGAGTAATTTGAAAGAGTTGTGTACCTGCTATGTAAATGTTCATTATAATGTAGAGTGAATAAACAGTAAATTGAGTGAAATCTTCCCAGCATTCTCATGTAAATTATTTTATATACAATTCTGCTACATATGGGGCGTGATTTTTAACATTGAAAATGTACTTTCTATAAGCATGCAACAGCTTAAATATTCTGGTGTTGCACTTCTTTAGAAATAAAACAAACAAAAAAACCCACAAAAAAATAATCCCCTGAACTTCAAGCATATGGCAGTAATTATTTTTTGACTAAAGAGTGAACACTTACATCTGTAATTGTTTCTTCCTGGATGTTGCAGTTTTGACTGATTTATGGTTTAATTTATAGTTGACACTTTAACTACTTTGTAAAGCACAGTAGTTTTTGCATGGTTTATGTTCCATACGTAATTTTATTTTATCTTCCGTGCAATGAAACAGCTTAACTATAACTTCTTACTATAAATCTGTAAAGAGTAAGACGAAGAGTTTGAACTAATCTTAAAATCCAGCCCACCCTGTAAGCTTCTCTTGGGGCAAAGTACTATTTTCCAACTTCAGTACTTACACTACATATTAACGTAGGCTGCAGCACTGCAACGTCCTGTTTCTTCAGTCGAAACAGAAGCCGCTTGAGTTACAAATGGGCAGTTTACAAAGTTCACTCTAGAACTATTCTGGCTTCTTTTCACGCAAGTGTGGTACCATGGAAGAAATGACAGTGCTGTGTGCTTGTTTTCCTCCCCTTCCACTTCCCACCCACCCCCCAGATGCACTTTTAGGAATTTTGAGCTTTTTAGCAGAATTTTAACTCTACATAGAAGCAGCTGAATTTCAGGGAATCAAGCTTATTTTGATAAAACTTAATTCTTATTGGGTGTCTTTTTTTTTTTTTTATCAGATACATAGGCTTTTAGTGTGAATGATATCTTCATATCATCTGATAAAATCACGGTGCTAATTGTGTACATATCTCTAAGATTCCTAGGGGCTGTTTTTATCAAACTTATAAAAGTTAGTCTGAAGACTAGTGTAAGTGGGTCTTAGTTTTGTATTCATGTTTGACAGTCTGTAGTGTTGGTATTCCTCTCTCATGAATGGAGGCAGCTAGATGACTGAGTCTAGAGTTAGTGTTAGTTCCCAGGAGGATGCAGGAGGCGGGAATCACTCCTCAGATGTGAATTCTTTGCTGCTGTCAGGCTCCAATAGAGGTTTCCACAAGATCTTAATTGTCTTCCAAAATAAACAAAAAAAGACAGTAAAAAAAATTGAGCAAAAAACTATGGAATAATATCTTGATTTAAAATATATTTAAAAGAGGGAGGGAGGAAGGTTAAGGCTGAACTGTGGTTCTGCTCATTACGTGTGGCAGGGGTGACATGCAGCTTGGAAGATTTGTCCCATTTATCAGCCTTCCACCAGATTAAAGGAAATGTTCATGCTGAGACAGCTGCAAAACATGGTTTAAAGGTTATTTTCATTTGGTGTATAAGCAGGCATCATGCCAAAAACAACTGACTACCTTAGTGGAAAGCTGTTATGCAAATGTAGGCAAGATCTGTGTTACACCAGCGGAAAGCTCCCTCACTGAAATTAAACTAGATCCGAAGTGGCCTTTAACATAGTTTTGAGGTTATTTTTTAAATTGCTTGGCATGCTGTCTGTGTTTTATTTGTCTATATGCCATCTCAATCATAGATCAAAAGCTAGACAGGGCATTCTGGACATCATTGTGTAACTTTCTAACTGTCCCCAGGAACTGCCAGCTGAAGCAGGTGTTAATGACGTCAGCATTGCGGGAGTATTATAAAAAAATACTGTGTTTGTAAAAGACAGAAGAAAAATTTCAAAGATAAACTCTTTCCTTCTCTAAGCTGAAATCTTCGTCTTCCACCTTGGTTGTGCCTTTGTGTTGGTACTTTGGTTGTACTTGGTTCAGTGATTGGCTTCTGATCCAGGTGATACAAAAGTGTTCCAACGTGAACTGGAACTGGTCCTTCATGAAAATCTGGTGCATGTCTTTGTAAGCCTTGGTATCTCTGGAATATTTGTGCTCTGGTAACTGTAAAATGTGAAATTCTGAGGGGAACACAAATTTGATAGGGTGGCTACAGTGTCAAAAAATAATGAATGAAGCTTAATATTTTTTTTCCTTCAGACTTTGCATTTACCCACCTCCAGTAACCTCATATTCTTATTATTCATAGGGCAAAAGCTGGCATGCGCAATGGCTGGTTCTGAGCTAAGCACATGTTGATTTTTGCCATCAGTTTTTGCAAGGTCCTAGAACAGATGCCTGCTGGAGCTAACAGCTTGGTGGTTGTCTTTTTCATGCGGCTCTTTCATCCTCTCATTTTTCACAAAAATTCAGGGAGCTTCATATCCTTGAGATCTTTGGTCTGCCATACTGGTTTGAAATTGGCCACAAGTGGATAGTTACTGGGAGAGTGATGGCATGGCAGAATAGTATTGTATGTGGAAATAGGGCTAAAACAGGCTATTTGCTAAAGCCTTTACAGCTGGAAGAGCCAACTGCCTTCTTGGCTTGTGACATGCTCCGTAGACACTAGGAGTATGAAGAATCGTTTGTGTTCTGTACTGCTACTAACTATTTAGGCCTATGCCAGACTAATCACAACACTGTTATGATACTGGTTTTTGTTAGTAGCTTTTTAGGAGCCACTGCTTCTGGAAAACAGTACTTTTCCCAAGAGACAGAGTATTGCAGTAAGATATTCCTCTTCTAACAGACCTGTAAAAGTTTGTAAAAATTGTAAAGGTAAAAGTATAGTAAAATAAGGTCCACAAATGCATTTTAATATATCAGCTGCTGTAAACTTCTCAGCAGCTACCAAAGTGGCAAAAGATTTTTTTTTTTGTGTTGTTAGAGATGATACTCTAGAGAGAGCAACTCCCACTGGACGATCAGTTCCACTGTCAAGCATGCTGTCATGCACAAATCATCATCATAAAACAATTTTGTTATTGTATGTCTTTAAATCCAGTATGTAGTGACTTACTGGCATGGACATTCCAAAATACTGTATATCTACCACTACTGCTGTGCAATGGAAGCAATAGGGAAATGGGACATCGTTTACAAATTCTCACAGTCCTTTGATTGTGAAGAACCTTTAATTCCTTGCAAGGTAATGCCAGCTGCATAATTGTTACATCTGGTATTTTTCAGGCCTGTATTTACATTGTTGTGGTCTTACCTACATAAGTATTTAGATGGTATTTCAGCATCACAGAATGGCTGAGGTTAGAAGGGATGTCCAGATACCATCTGGTCCAACGACCCTGCTCAAGCAGGGCCACCTAGAGCTGGTTGCCCAGTACCATGTCCAGACAGCTTTTGAATATCTCCAAAGAAGGAAATTCCACAGCCCCTTGGGGGAAGCTGTGCCAGTGCTCAGTTATCCTCACAGTTAAAGAACAGCAATTCTTGTTTCCCGATGTTCAGAGGGAACCTCCTGTGTTTCAGTTTGTGCCCATTGCCTCTCATCCTGTGACTGGGCACCACTGAAAAGAGCCTGGCTCGGTCTTTACACCCTCTCTCCAGGTATTTATAGACATTAATAAGATCCTCACTGAGGCTTGTCTTCCCTATGCTGAGCAGTCGCAGCTCTCTCAGACTTTCCTCATATGTGAGATGCTCCAGTTCCTTCATCTTCGTGGCCCTCTGTTTGGCCTTCTCCGGTATGCCCGTATCACTCTTGTACTGGCGAGCCCAGAACTGGACATGGGAGTCTAGCGTGTGGCCTCACCAGTGCTGAGCAGAGTGGAAGGACCTCCTCCGCTGACCTGCTGACAATACATTGCCTAACGCAGCCCAGGGTACCAATAGCCTTCTCTGTCGCAAGAACATGTTCCTGGCTCATGTTCAGCCTGGTGCCCACCAGGATCCCCAGGTCCTTTTCTGCCATGCTCCTTTCCAGCTGGGTGGCCCTCCAGCGTATACTGGTGTCTGGAGTTGTTCCTCGCCAGGTGCAGGATTTTGCGCCATTTCTTGTTGAACTTTGATGTCCTTGTCAGCTTGTTTCTCCAGCCTGTCAAGGTCCCCTCTGGACATCCCCAATTACAGAGATAATTTTCTTGAATGTCACTTACGAAACTCATTAAAAATGGTATATTTACTCAGGCATAAATTACTAGTCACAAACATGTTTATATTTTTGCAGAATTACAACAAAAAGAGCAGTCTCACTTGTATTGAAATTTGTAGTTGAGGGTTTTCAGGATTCTTTACTTGTAATTACTTTAACAACAATGGTATGATCAAAATGTGGGAATAAAACAGGAAAATAATTTTTATTTTGAAGCTTTGTAGCAATTCATTTCTGTAGCAATATAACTGCCTCAGATGTGATGTTTTTTAAAATTTTAGCCATTTTACTGGCATAAACTATGCAGTGCAAGTATAGGCGAAGTCATCCCTCATATAGCTTGATTTGCTGTTGGAAGGAGCTCTGAGTAAACTAGTAAAGGCCTCCTCCAGAGTCCAGCTTCTCAAACAAAGCCCACTAATTAAAGAAAAGGGTTCTTTTGAAAATGATGAATCCTTAAGCATTTCTCCACAGAAAGAGAAGCATGGTGCTGGCAAGTATGTTTTACTTATTTGAAAGGTCTAGTTTTTGAGATCTGAAAATGCAAGTATTAGTAGAACATTTATGTCTTAATACGAAACCCCAAACTCCCTGCAAGTAAAAAAATAAGAAGGATGATGCAAGTAGTGTCTATTTATTCTGGACAGTTAGAAATAAGTGTTCTACAAAGAGCTTCATTGTCTGGGCCTCAGCCTGTTCTGGAACTTCAGATATTTGAAAATCAAACCAGGGTAAAAAGATGTCATTTTGGAATTCAGTTGTGCAACTGATGTCACTTTTTATCTCTTTATAAAACCAACTATTGCAGAATAATAAGGCTGAGTGAGTTGCATTTGTCACACACTCTGGAATTTTCTATTATGTTTAGAAAACAAGCGTTATAAAACCTACCTGTCTGGGAACGAAAATGCTTTGAAAATCTATTGCTATAGAGAATGATAAATGACTAGAGTTAAGTTTTGCACATACGGCCAGATAAAAGTTTATCTTCAGGGCATGAGTAGCTGCCAACAATCTGTCCAAACTACTTTAATCTGTTTCTATACTTCAGTTCCTATTCTGTTTTTAACATTTGATGTAACTCGGGCTTGAAATGTTTCGGTATCTACTTTAAGCCACTGAGTAATACTGATTCTATGTGATCAGCTGCTTGTTTAAGATATAGTCAGAGAGTATAGGTGTTACATGGTAGACGGAGCGGATTTCAGCAGGCATTAAGCTCCTAATAGTATTACTCTATCTATATTATTGATGTAAAAATACACAATAAAATGTTATTGAAAGACACGATCATGTATTTCATTCCGTAATTATTTTCTTTTATTTTCTGTGCATACTTGGGTGACTAGCACAGTGCATGTGTTTCATTAGATTTGCAGCAAAATATGCAGTAACAAAGAAGTATTTTACTATTTCTTTGTTTTTCTTATTAAAAAAATAAAAAAGACTAGTTAGAGTTGAAAAAGTTGGATCTGTTGGGAGGCTTTGTATTGTGTTAGGCATAAATTTACCTGTTCCCACTGTCCAGTGATAATGCATTTGCCCAGAATTTCGGGGCATTTGGTGGCTTGGCTGGGGTAGCAGTTTGAATATCTTGAAAGCCCAAACAATTTCCCCAGTTTTGGCAGACAGCTTAGAAAAGTGGAAGGTGAGAATCATCAAAGTGGATCTCAGAGGCAGAGCAAGTCAGGCAAACAAACTATATGTGTATTTATAACTGTTAGACTGTGAATATGTTGTGGAAGACTCTGAAAATAGCAGACAAATCACTCTTGCAGAAGTTAGGTTCAAGAACTCCTTGCATAGAAGCAGTTTATAATATGTTTTCTGTAAAGTATCTGTTCATAAGGTTGATGCCATGCATTATGTTTTTTTAACGATGCTGTCACCTTTTTCTTCTATTAGATTGTTTCATTTTGGGTTTTTTTTTTTTCTTACCTGAAGTCTTTACAAGGCAAGCTGTTAACTTGATAATTCTTTGAAACAATTGGAAAACATTGTGTGGTGGTCCTCATCTTTATTATGGAAAAGGAACTTTTGCATGGCCTATGAAGTTCTGATTATTAGGTCTAATGAGGAATGATCTTGCAGTAGTTGTTGTCTCACTAAAAATTTAGAAATGATCCTCAAATCAATCTTAATGTATTCATAAGAAAAGGATGGCTTGCACATGTTAATCTGATTCTGCCTTTCATGTGGGGCTTGAGGTGTGTGGCTGGCTGGAGCTGAGATGGAAGCTTGTGTAGAGCTGAGCTACTTTAGTCTAGCAGCTGTCTCTCCAGTGGCAGAGAACCTAAGGTGGAGCCACCTGCCATATGAGGAGTACGCAGCTGAGGAGGGCATGGGAAGTGCTGTCGCCCACGTCGCCATGCTGTTGTTGCTCTTGGTACATATGGAGGGTAAATGAAATTTAGCTCAAATATTCAACTTTTTCAGTTACAGGTCTGATTGCAGGTGTCCATGTAGCTTGACACAGCTTTCCTCTGTCTGTCAAGGAACAAGAAATTGGAAAAACCAGAAATCCTCTGCTTTTTGCTGTAATGAAATCCAGTGGTAAATCTTTGCAGCTGGGGTTGTTGCTTCCTCCCAGGCTCCTGTTGGGTAAAGGGGAATGTGATTTTCCCCGATAAATTTTTAACCAAAGATTCATCCTCGTGTTTTTCACATGCCAATTGTAATCTGATGGTTTTGTCAACTCCTCCTCATTTAGGTAATGGTATGTCCTTTGAGTTGATTGCTGTTGCTGCTGCTAAAATTTTTGAGACTAAGTATGCTTTCAGTGGATTCTGGTGTATTTGGCCATATGCTTTTCTCAGCCTCCTTTATTTGCTTATAAGCTCTGCTTCCATCAAGAGAGAAAATGCTCCTTAAGTTGGCCACAAGCACTCTTCTTTGAGATGCATATGCATGTGTATTTTTGGTATTAGTGGTCTTCAGAAATATGTAAGTGCATTAGGAAGGCTGTTTGAGAGAGTGAGTTCTGCTGTGTTGTTAGAGCTTTCCAATCAGGGAGCCTGTTTAGTCAATATTCTTAAAATATTTTTAATGTTTTGAATCTTTACTTGTGGCATCGATGTTAATGTGTGCTTTGCATTAGGATCAGAAAATTGATTTAGTTGATTTTGATTTTTCTACTGGAATTTAACCCAAAAAAAGAAGGGAAGCTAGTTAAAAAGTTGTAATTCCTGATCCCATTTCTGTTATGATAGGCAATGGTTTAATGATTATCCCGTATAATACAACTACTGCATATCTGACTGCATTGTAAGGAGGATCCTATTGAATCTTTAATATACAGCACTTGCACTTAGAGTAATTCTCATGTAACATTTTAAATAAGAAACAACTTTCCAGTTGTAAACCAGAATGCTTTCCTGTGAGGGCCAAATAAGCACTGTGTGTTAAGGCCAGATAAATGGAAAATGCCAGCTGAATGCAGTACCTAGACCAGAATAATGATTTAAATAATGATATCAAAATGGATGGTTTTTATGGAATAGCCATTATTGAATAGTATCTCTGGTAGACAATTTTCCTGTTTTAGTGGGGCCTTAAAACGGTTTGCAGTGGAGCCACTTTTGTATGAAAAGACTCCAACTTACTCTGTGTTTGCAAACGGTTCCGTTTCATCCCTTTGACCTATCCAGGTGTGCAGCATATTTTGTATCAAAGTAGTCTAGTCTCAGCAAAACTAGCCTGCTGCAGGAGGTTACACTAGGTGGGGGTTTTGTCCTACTGCATTACAATTGCTTCTTCTGGAAAATATTTTTGTCCTCGATTCATTTGAAGGAAGATGTACTGCTTGTTGAGAAACGTGCTTCTAATACTAACATATGTAGTAAATATGACTAATATGTTGAAGATATGAGGAAAATTGGTTTACAAATGAATAAGCAAGGCTGAAAATATTCTCAAGAGTCTTGGGTTTGAATCACGCAGTGTGTTTGGATCATTCATGGGACAGATCACCATAGGTTATTCCAGTTCTAAATGTGAAAACCAAGTGGAGTAGCAGACTAAGCAAATGCACAAACGGGGAGCAGGGTCAGTGAAAAATATTCTGGTGATTGTATGCAATGTAGTGGCAAAGCTGACATGTGCCAAGTACGGTACTGATTTTCATTCCATTATAAAGTGGTATTCCAGCCTTCTTCACCTTTTTTTGATCTGAGAAGTGAAGCGAGAACTTTTTCAGCGTTCTAAGCATTCTGTGTTGCAGAGTTTTTGATTTAGTCATTAAAGTGAAGACGTAAATAATTCACATTATCTTTTTTCTGTATGACTGAGTTTTTCCAAAAAGAGATTACTAGCGTACATCAGAATAATGGAGCAAAGTGGTGCATCAGATCCTCTTAAATGGAAAGATAAATTAATGCTTTTGAGTATGCTTCTGTATATCTCAAAATAATATAAATCAGTAAGATAAATTTGAGAGTGTGAATGAGTATAGATGCTTTTTTTTACTTCAAACATTGTTTGCTATATATAAGAGAATTCCAGAATGTTTTTATTAAAGATAAAAATTCCTAAGGCTTACTGAATCAATATAGCAATTCCAAAAAAGATGCAGTGTGATCAAGCTTGGATTAAAAGCATCTGTGTGCTCGTCAATAAGGAGCTGTGATGAGTTTCGGGGTATCATATTGACTGTGTATTAATACGTGGTATCCTATAAGACCATCAGCTGATAGTTTAGAATGTAAATGAATCTGTTGATGGATCCAGTGACTGATGGCTTAAATTCCAATTAATCAATTGCTTCATCGGTTTCTTAATTCAGATCAAATATCTCAAGTACACACAGTTCTTTCATGGTGTTAAGAGAAATTAATTCCTTAAAACTAATTTAATCAGTCTTGTATAAATGCCATTACATTTTTTTATGGCATCCTATGTAATAGCATTGTGGCTTAAATGTTTGGGATGTTTCAGGTGCTTCAGGTTTTTCCCTACTTAAAACTATCACAATTGATAGCTTGTTATAGTGGTAAATGAAACTCTGTACTCTTAAGATGTCATCTTGGTGCTGCTATTCATCTTGTCATCAGTTTAAAATTTTCATGCACATAGTCACTTAAGCAATATAAATGATTTAAAAATTAAGTTGTTCATAAATGATGTGGTGTTAGGTGTGCAAAGTCGAAGTCCATTTTTATTCTGTTTGGTAGATTCTAGTAACCCATCTCTTTCAATGCTTTTGACTTCAAGCAGGAAGGCTGGTAATATATACAATATATAACAATATGCTGTTTATGACACCACAGTTCCATGTGCCATGTTTCCCAGTGACCCATCAATTAATTCATCAACACTTGATGCAGGCTCTTCACTGTGACACTTACACCAGTTGATCTTAATTTGATTGCCATTAAAACCTTCCTTTCCTGACAACTATTGTCAATTATACAAAATAAAATCAAGTATTCATAAGTAGGCTGTAATAGGATATAGGCAGACAGATTTAATAATTCAGTTTTGCTGAGGCTTGAAAGGCATTAGTTGTAGCTGTTGTTCTCATTTGTAAAAAATTCATTGGATACAGCTCTTGAGAGAGAAGGCAGACATAATTTTATTTATTTAGATTTGACTGAGAACAATCCAGACGTGTAGTGGTGGTTTAACATTATCTCTGTTTAAGAATAACTGACATGAATTCTTATCAGTTACACATTAGAGAAAGTAAATGAAATTTAATTTTACAATTTTTTTTCCCCACTAGTTTAAGTGCACACACTCCACAGCTGGTTTTCGATAATACATCTGTAATGGAGTGTGGAATTCAACCCTACACTTATGCAGACAAAACAATACTTTTTCAAGACTAGGATGCTTGGTCTTTCATATGCTTGTAAAATATGCATATTCCTGCGTATCTGCTGTATGCAACTAAATTATAGTTGTTTCCCTGTAATGCATCTTCAGCACAGCATAATGTTAAAATGGGTGCTATGACGTGTTTGAACTATACCTATAAGTTCTCTTTATTGCTTACTGGCTAATATCTTTTTGTTTTTTTTAAGCTTGCTGATATTTGGCAAAAAATTTGCAAGCAGATATCTCTTAACCTCAGAGTTCTCTAACATAAAGTTAAATACGGTTTTCAGACGACCTGTGTTGTTTAGTTTCTTATATACTATTCTCTACTGTGTGTACTGACATTTGTAGTTGTGTATGGGTTGACTGATAAGGCTCTGTGGAAGGGGTTTGAATGTACTGTACTTGTGAAATCTAAAAATGGAAATCTTTTTAAAAGTAATTTCACTTGTAAAATGCTGATTAAATAGGCACAGTTGAATACAAGATCTGCATTAAGTGATTGCTCAAAGCAAGAGCTGAAGTAGTGAAGGACAGAAGTGTGGAACTGTTTTTCTAATGATGTGTCATTCAGTTCAGCATTTTTTAATGCTACTCAGAAAAAGTTATTCCTTAGGTGTCCCCCCCTCACCCCCAAATTTAGAATCCGCTCTCTTATGTCCTGTCTCATCTCATGACTTAGAGCTTCTTTCTCAGATCCTTCTTCCAGACTGGGAACTGGGAATAGGAAAATGAAAATTAAGTTCTGGATACAGGACAAGTGTGATAGTTTAGTTTCTTATGGCAGGAAAACCACCATAACTTCTCATGTTGCTTTTAGTCAAGAAACCTGGCTGTTCCTGGAAATCAAGCATACTTTCCCACCTTCTCTCTGTAAAAACAAAGCCAGCAGGCTTCATGAGCAGAAGGAAGCAGGGGGGGAAGCTCTGTCTTTTCATGTTGCCACTCTACCTAAATTTTTCATTTCCATTTTCAGAATCTGATTCGCAGGGAATTTGCATGAGTTGATGCGTGCATTTTTAGGCATTCGGTTTCAATTATCCAGTCTGGGATTATTCAAGAGTATTATTCCCTAACAAAGCCCAGGGGGCAATACTTGTATAACTGGTAGGATATTCTGCTTCTGTCTGATTATTTTAGGACACTATTAGGCTACTAAGAAAAGTTCTGTTGCAGTCTCCTATTAAAGATCATTTGCCTAAAACACATCTGAAAGAACAATGTTTGTGATGCACAGGAGTGTATGTAATACACAGGAGATGCTACGAATGGCACACAGTTTCCCCAGGGTAGTTGAGATTTTCTTTCTACAATTATTGCAAATGTTAAAATCTTGATATAATTCAGATAATTTGATTTATTTTTTCTTCTTTATAGCCTTCCATGAATATCAGGTGATACAATTTTATATAGAATAATTTAAATTTTTTTCCAAAGTAGATTGCTCCTAGTCTGTCACTACTACTGTTTTCGGTTTCTTGTGTTAAGTACGTTTCGTTTAGATACTACTTGTTAAACAAGCTGAATAGGAAGTTAATTGTTTTAAGGATAAATTGTCCATCTTTCTACTTATCAGAAATAATAACACTTCCAAATGAAATAAAATAAGAATAAATAACTTGCAGCAATTTTTCTCTTCCAAGTGACTTCATTTAAAAACCCCATAAGCTAGAACAGATTTAAGAAAATACGTAACATCCCACGTAATAGCTTGTTTTCGGAAGCCTGTATTAGAAACTAATTAATATTCAGAAGTGTGTATATCAAAATAAAATGTAAGTGCTTGGTGGTAGCACAAGTTTGCACGCATTACTATAATTTCAAGAAATTAAAGATATCTACACATAAAGAAATGAATGCATAAAATATGAATAGCAAGTTTGGGAGTATAAAAAAGACAAGATTTGGCTATCTGATGATGATGCATAATACTAAGAGAAAGCTTCTGATATAATTGGGTTTTACTTCATTAAGAAGTTTCTCTTTCTGGTTTGGGGGTGGGGGATTTTTTCCCTCTTCCCCTCCCCCTTCCCCCCACTTTTTTAAGTTTAAGGCTAAAATATGACCAGCATTTTCCAAGCACAACCTGCATTTAGTTCGAATTTTTTGTTCAGGGCCTTTTTCTTCAGGGTTTCTAGAGGCCGGCAGGCTCACACAAGAGGTGACCGATAACGTCTGTAAGTGTCAACCATTCCCAGAAGCATCTGACATGTACGTGTCCTGCATCTATGTTCCGAATAAAGCCTGAAGTCCAGCACACACGGAGTAAGCAGGATTCTCCCTGTTTGCTCTTTGTTGAGCACAGTACCTTTGACAAATCTAGGCCAGGCATATAACGGCCCTTAATTAGTGCCTTCATAGATGAGCTTTGGTGTCTCTGTTTCAAAATACCATAAAAGCCACTAGAAATAAATGTTATTTTTATGCGGTGTTCTATTAACACACACAATAGCTTTTAAAAAAAGATGGGTTTTTATCCACAGCATCTCAGATAACCATAAACAAGACGTCTGTTTATAATTAGCAATGTATCCTTCTATTTTAAAGTTACATAGTTACTTCAGGTTCTTAAAATGGTTTTCATCCTTTGTATTGCAGGTGCTGCTTTTGGACAGAAAAGCAATCTTAGGGTAACTTCTGGACAGGCCTCAAATGCATAGTTCATCTTTTGCTGAAACCCAGAAAAAGAATTGTAGTCCTAGGACTTCCCTAGGCATACAGGTGTCACGGAGATCAGCTGCAATGTTGTTAAAAATCAGTGGAGTTGCATTTGGACACCACCTTGCATGGACATGCTCTAAATTAACTTATGCCTGTCTACAACTGATGAGGCTAAATGAACATTATATACTTGTGAATTAGTTTAAATGTGCTCACGTGAAGTTTCACAAAGTCACTTTTGATAAATGATTAATCTCTTTAAACCCAGTGTAACTTCCTTAAATCAACCCTCAAATTCTGAATCAGGTCATTCCAAAATTTTCACTATAAAGACAAAAATAAGTCAGGCCTGTTCACAATCTTCAGCTTTATCCATTAATGCTGAATGACTGTCTGTTGTTATGGGAAGTGAGCATCGGAGTGCCCTCGCTGTCAAAATTGAAAAGTTTAATTTTATTCATTCTCCTTTATATGGAGCCTTTCTGTTCTCTTAGAAATTTCTTATGTTTAGTGTGGAATTTCCTTTTGGTGGTTTTTTGATAGATGGCTATGCTTTGGTTGGTAAATATTTAAACTACTTCATGACTTTTAAGCAGCACAGAATTTTAAAAAAAAATTGATTCTTGGTGTGCTGTAAAAAAATTGTCAGGTTCAAGAGTTGTCACTGAATTCAGAGAGAATAGCAATTCCTGAAGTTTGTATAGATGTCTCTTTCCCGGCAAGTCACATTCAGGTTAGAAATAGAAGAGATTTCTAACATTGCCCTAAAGCATTCTGTTCAAGTACATACAGCTCCAAATGTAGTAAAAAATTATGTGTTTCTTTTGAAATTGTGTGATGGGGGGGCAGTGCTTCTAAGCATTTAAAAATGGAGCTGTTACAATAGCTATTTTTCCAAAAGACTGTGATTTTTTAGAAGTTTGATGTACTGCTGACTCAAATACCTTCAAAAGGTAAAGTACACGTGACTTCCACGTAATACGCAGTGGGGAATGTGTAGTTTTTTAGAGGTCCAAGGGCTTGGTAAGGGTGAGGAGTTGTTTTTATACATTTTTTTTCTAATTACATATTTAATCTCCCATGTTTGTACCTTAGTTAAGCCAGGTTTAAAATCAGTATCTCATAGTATAATCAAAATTACTTAGTCAAATCTGCTGAAGTATTTGAGGTAGAGAAGAGGATTATATTGCTTCAGTTTTGCTGTTGTGATCACTATTGAAAGCTGACTTGGCAGAAAGCAGTCCCTTTTTCTGGTTAAAAGGGAAACGGGCTATGAGATAAGTTATTGATGAAATTAACTGCTGAAGTGGAGAGGAAATGCAGCTGGCCAATACATGTCATAGTGTGAGCTCTATTAAATGAATATATGTGCAGTCAACCATTCACAGGAGCCACACTGGTCTTGAACTGCATTGATCTATAGTATAATTCTAAATGAAATTGATGGAAGAGAGCAGCCATTGACAGGAAGGGTAAAGAGAACCATGAAATGTCTTGTACAGGAAAAGTATGATGGAAAGTAGGCTCATCTATGCCATGGATAGAACATGCAGGGAAACCATGTTATTTCTAGACGTTCTAGGTACGTTACCCTTATGTAGTGTATCTCACTGGACTCTTCAAAATGTGCTTTATAGTATTTTATTTTTAGAAGAAAATACATTAAAAAATCCTGTCAAGAGTTTTAAATCTGCTTTTCAAGAACTGTAGATACAGCTTTGCAGCTTGTATCTGAGCTTTGGGTGAAATTTAGTTGTGACAATGTGTTCTGAGAGCTGTTTATATTAAGATTTAAAGATTTGTGTACTTACTATGCACTTAATACAAATGCAGCTGTTACAGGAAGGCTTGTAAACTGCTTTCAAGACTGTTGTGTAAAAATTCTACCTTCTAGTCAGATATAATTTCAGGTGGCTTCTATGTCAAGCTTGTCCTTTCAAACTGTTAGCTCATTGAACTACTTAATTTACAGGCCTTGATGAATAAAACATTGGGTTCTGTTAGATTTTACTTACATCAGGGTCCACGTGTCCTATAAAAGAATCTATCTCAATTTTTTGTTCACTCATAGATACCCTTTCTTCATGTATTGCCTTTTAGATTCAAAGCTTCTAGCACGTTGTCTTCTTGTCTGTGTAAGAAGACTCAAACCTGGATAAAGTCCTTTGCCAGTGTTTCCTTCAGTTTAATTGCCACCATATCACTTCTAGTGATGGGACTGCTTTGTTAGTTTTTATTGGGATGGTTGAAATATAGAAGGAATTATGGGTATATACGCATGTATGTTTACACACATTGTCTAAAATTTACAAATAACTAGAAAAATCTATTTTTATTTCATGCCCATGGCACACAGTAACAATAGTGTATACAGTTGCTGGGCTGTAGCATAACAGAAGGTGTAATTATTACTTCAGAAATATTTAAGCTTTCTTTAGTGTAGCAATTGTGAAGAGTATTGCTGAAGTTGTAACACCCTTTTTAAAGGCTTCAAACTAGATGGACATTATTACTAACTGTAAATGTTTTTAAGAGATTTGCAATGTTTGTGCACAGTCTTTTTTGAATTTTACATTAGCAACCTATGTAATATTCCAGATTTGGTGATATCCATCAAGCTAGTTACTGGCTCTGCACTGGTCTTAATTTTCTTTTTCTTCAATACTAGTCTTCTGTCTGTAAAGCATGCTGATTCTCTGCAGTACGTATTTGTCTGTTTCCGGACCCTCCCTCGAATCTGAAGTACTGCGCATGTGTTAACAGGGTTCTTTAGCTTTGGATCCTTGACAATTTACAGGTGATTTAAAATTATTTCTTTCATAGAATCGTAGAATGCTTTGGGTTGGAAGGGACCTTTAGAGGTCATCTAGCCCAACCCCCCTGCAGTGAGCGGGGACATCTTCAACTAGACCTGGCTGCTCAGAACCCCATCCAACCTGGCCTTGAATGTAACCAGGCATGGGGCCTCCACTGCCTCTCTGGGCAACTTGTTCCAGTGTTTCACCACCCTCGTTGTAAAAAATTTCATCCTTATATCCAGTCTAAATCTACCCTCCCTCAGTTTAAAGCCGTTGCTCCTTGTCCTACCGCAACAAACCCTGCTGAAAAGTATTTTCCCCATCTTTCCTAGAGGCCCCTTTCAGGTACTGGAAGGCTGCTGTAAGGTCTGCCCAGAGCCTGCTCTTCTGCAGGCTGAACAGCCCCAGCTCTCTCAGCCTTTCCTCACAGGAGAGATGCTCCAGCCCTCTGATCATCTTTGTGGCCCTGCCCTGGACCCGCTCCAACAGGTCCATGTCCTCCTTGTGCTGAGGGCTCCAGAGCTGGACGCAGGACTCCAGGTGGGGTCTTGCCAGAGCGGAGAAGAGGGGCAGAATCACCTCCCTCACCCTGCTGGCCATGCTGCTTTTGATGCAGCCCAGGATACTGTTGGCCTTCTGGGCTGTGAGCACACATTGCTGGCTCATGTCAAGCTTTTCATACACCAGTATCCGCAAGTCCTCCTCCTCAGGGCTGCTCTTAATCCCTTCATCCCCCAGGCTGTATTGATACCTGGGGTTTCCCTGACCCAGGTGTAGGACCTTTAACTTGGCCTTGTTGAACCTCATGAGGTTCACACAGGCCCACTTCCCAAGCTTGTCCAGGTGCCTCTGGATGGTGTCCCAACCCTCATGCGTGTCAACCACACCACTCAGCTTGGTGTCATAGAATCACAGAATAGTAGGGGTTGGAAGGGACCTCTGTGGGTCATCTAGTCCAACCCCCCTGCTGAAGCAGGGTCACCTACAGCAGGCTGCACAGGACCTTGTCCAGGCGG
>Ga0065711_1038722_pt1 | contig 18478 bp, 12 predicted proteins | sample Hoacrofraction12_FD_59098 | JGI IMG/M metagenome (GOLD analysis project Ga0065711, IMG submission 59098) | Hoatzin crop microbial communities from Cojedes, Venezuela - Epithelial fraction 12 v2 (version 2) | ecosystem: Host-associated > Birds > Digestive system > Esophagus > Crop | place...
ACTTCTTCCATCTGAGAGTGACCGAGCACTGGAACAGGCTGCCCAGGGAAGTTGTGGAGTCTCCTTCTCTGGAGATATTCAAGACCTGCCTGGACAAGGTCCTGTGCAGCCTGCTGCAGGTGCCCCTGCTTCGGCAGGGGGGTTGGACTAGATGACCCACAGAGGTCCCTTCCAACCCTGACCATTCTGTGATACTTTCATTTCTGTAAAAATAAATGTCAAATAAGATATTTAGTAATGAGCAGCTAGGATATTCCCCCAGGTTTACAACTTTTGCAGCCACATTGAAAAACACTCTGGTTTAAATCAAACACTACAATTTTTTGATACAGACCCACTCAAAGTTGAGGCTTAAATCAATATGAGTGATAGAAAGGCACTATTATACACTAAGGGAGCGATGTGGAAGTTTTATGCACAAATTTTACATCAGCTGTTAATTACCAGTTTTGTCAATATGGACATGAAATTCTCTTACAGTTCATGTTTTAGAGAAGTAACATGTGAAATACTACAAAAATATACAAAGTGTTTGCTGCCAGCTAGCTGTACTGTAAGAGTATGCTACAGAATACATTTTTTCAAATTAAAAAGAAAGCAAGCCAAAGTTAAAAAAAAAAATACAATATGTTCTCCTTGTTTTATCTGCTGGTTAAGCTTTGCAAAGAGGAGGAGAGAAAACGGTGGTCTCTCCAGAGCCGCAAAACATGCTAGGGCTTAGGGAGCCTCCTGCAGTGTGGGTGATCCCACCTGCAAAACACGTAAAAGGAGGAGAGCAGCTTGCCATCACGGGGGTTATACTTACAGCCAGCTGCAGATTCGTGGTGGAAGGGCAGAAACTTTTCTACAGGCTTTGGACTAGGCATATGCGGGAAAGTACCCCAAATGTGCTGGAATTTAATAAACAGTGGAAGAATAGTTCTTGACTCTTCAGTTAGAAGCCCTCACGTCGTGGTCAGAAGAGAACTGGTTTTCAGGCTTTCTCTTTAGTTCATGTCAGTCATCAACCCAATTTAGAGAGTTCCATTATTCTAATTTGTTCTAGGCTCTTACTAAAACCATAGTTTTAAAGATCAGAAAGTGCTGGGAGAAGGGCCCATCACAGTCCTAGTCTTCAATTGAGTTTGAACATCTGTAGTGTGGGACACTGAAAATTATAAATTATTTTGCAGGAACTGATCATTAAAACACAACACTTTAAAAACAATTTATTTTAGAGGTTAAAGTGTGACCGGTTGTTTTAATTTGATTGGTAGTCTTCAAAGAGGCAACATTTTAATTTAAGGGTCAACTTGTTCTGAAAGGCTAACCAACCATGTAATCTAGATAAGACTCTGACTAAACAGGGTAAAGATGGCCAGGCATAATTAAAGTATTCAAAAGGCACCTTTGTCAGTTCACTGCAAACTCTTGGGATTCCTTGAACCATATTAAAGGAACAATCATTGAAGCAAATAGTTTGAGAGATCCATCATATTAGTATGAGTAGTGAATCCTACTTTATACTAAGAACTAATTTTAATATAATCATCCCTATGTGATGAGAATTTGTAAAATGGAGTAGCAAGGTTTAATCAGCACTACTTGAGAAAACTTGAAATTTTCCATAGTAAATTTGAAAGTTTAACTCTATTCGTTCCTTACAACTCTTCTGCTTTTACTTCCCATAGCTCCTTTCCTATTAATGTCGCGTAATAAAGCATAACAGTTCACATAGTTCTGCCTTTAACTAAATAACAAAAAATCTGGTATGCTAGTGAAGAATGTTTTATAGGTTATTTTTTACTTGCTTTTCATTATGAAGTCTTATTAGGTACTTTGCACATAAGTACCCTAATGTAATGCAAATTTCATTTTTTTCTTGTTATTTCTTACTCAGAAAACAAGACCTGTCTTGAAAAAAAATGAGCATAGAAATTATAATCTTAAGTTTTGAAGGTCCAAAAACCAGAACTTTATTTACCTCTTCACACCTATAAGCTATTGCTGACAGCACACCTATTAACTGATACTTACGGGATCATATACTTTTCCCCTCCATCTCTAAGTAACTTCTGAGTCTATTGACCTGCTTCATATGCAATGTGCCTCACTCACATAGGAAGTGAAGCAACAACAGTTTCTTCCGATTTTCAGAAACTAAGGAAGAAACTTCATCCCAGCCCCTGTCTGAAAGTGGAAAAATAAACACCTGCAGTGGACACTTGCTGGCTGCACAATCACAGCAATTTAAATCAGACCTCTTGACCAATTAATCGAAGTCCCAGAGCCTCAAAAACTAATCCCAAATCTGCCTTTCTCTCATGAACAGAGCAGCGAAGGAGGAGTTTGCCAGTCTTGGAACAAATGACTGATATGATATACAGAGTAGGCCCCATCTGATGCTGTGAAAAGAAATTGATGATCTAAGAGGAAAGGAAGATTTATCTTCAAGCAGTAAAACACAAGATCATACCAGAATGAAGTCAGAGCTAGCAAGGCAATAACCTAGAGATTACCTGAAGTCTTCCCTGTATTTCCTTGCTCTTTTTCCAGGCAAAGAAGTGGAGGATAATCTTTGGAGGAGACATATATTTGTGATTAGTTCTAGTGAGCTCATTTTGGAGGCCTACAAAGGTAAACTACCAACACTCAGCCCCCAATCCCCCAATGTGGTTCTCAGGCTTCCTCCATGCAAAGAGAAAATTTCCAGTTCTTTCACGAGGCAGTGCAGAAATAAAGCAAGCTTTCCATAAATCAGAGTAATGTTCTATATTTGCATATAATGCTGACAAACAACTCGGGACCAGACACACTTAAATTCAAACTAAACACTGACCACCTTAGTTCTTTGTTACCCTCCTTCTGATAGTTTGGCTCTATGGCTTCATAAGAGTGAGAGGTCATGTTAGACCTGAAAACTCACATAGTGTAGGCAGACTAAACATGACCCATATGAAGAGTTGACCACAGAGCATCTCAAGCCTAACCTTACACTTAATTAATGGATTTAGCTCGTGTGAACATGATCTTATATGGAAGCCAGATTCTTATGGGGAGGTAGTAGCTCTCATTAGGCCAACTCATATCATTAGAAAGCACAGAAAAAGTTACACAGGTCCTTCTTCAGGTCTGAGATCTCTTTTCAAGGTAAGCCGAGGCTGAAACCAGGCTCTAACTCCAAACTGGTTGTGCTTTGTATAGCTCCCTGCTGATGTTGTGATTTGATGGTGAGCCTAATCACGATACATCTAGTCCATTGTAGATTTAAGGTACCCGATGCAAATGAAATACTGTAATAATACTGACTCCTTTCCCCAGTGGGCATTTTGGGGACTTCCATACTCTGCACATACAGCTGACCGAGCAAAATCTGTTACAATGAAGGGTTCATATTAATAATTAAGGTCATTGATATAAAAATAACTACAGTTGTATAACTGAACTCTTTGTATTAGTAAGATTTATAGTGAGAATTATGAACTCTAACAGCTATTTTATCTAAAGCAATGTCCATGAAATAGGATGACCTTTTATCTATTACCTGTTGGGTTTACAGCATCTATGAGTTCCAGATTGATGAGTTTCAGACCCAGGCCAATTTCATTACGTATTCTATTTATACCACACTTCTTTTTTTCCTGGATGCTTGTTTTGTCAGGAAGAGCGAAAAAATTCCAACAAACCCCAAACCCTGACATGTTTATGGCATGCTAACTACAGTGGTTATCAAACACATAGTGACTCTGAGCCCTTGGATGGGGGAAATGAAGCACTGAACATAGCAATCCATCAGCTTAACAGTGGTAAATATTGTGCTATTTGTCATAACACATTCATTTAACACATGATGAGATAAGGCTCTTGTGATTGAAACTAAAGATGTCATGGGGATGTTTGTAGGCTTTGAGAAGACTGAAATTCATAAAACAACTTCAGTTTTAAGATTACATCCAGGAGAATGGCCTAAACAAGCAATGAAGACTTTCAAAACGCTTCCTGACTTTCAAGAAATCCTCCTTTCTCTGTGGATATCACTGCCTAGGCTGCCACATGGCAGTCTTCATAAACTAAAGGCCGTCTCTTATTTTAGACCTTAAAGAAACATCTAGAGTTTCAAAATGCCGAGCACCAGGCAGATCCAGCTGGTACTACAATCATGCAGCAATCTGACTGAAGAATGCTGAGCCAGATGAATGGCAAATAATGAGAAAGGGTTACTTTATAATACATGATGAGGTGGCTGCTAGGGCATACAAAGAAACTGTAACCACTTTGCTATGTTCTCCCCTCAGAATATTACTCAAGTGCTTTCAAACCTGCGCTCACAACACCTCTGAAAGTCCAAATGAATTATAGAGTACATCAGTCATACTGTGGTTGAATGGTTTTAAATAAAATTGACTATTAAAATGATCCAGTCCCTCTATTTCTCCTAGAATATCTTTATTTCCCCTCTGAGATCCACAAATCACAAATCCCCCTGCCTTACTCTCTCAGGCTGTCTACTGAAGCACAAGATATTTAATTGGAGTATTATTTGATCCTTTATAGCCCCAAAGTTAACTTTTGCTGACTGGACTCTCAAAATTCTTCAACTGACAGAAACATTTCTAGACATCTCCATGAAATAATTAACAGTGCTGAAATTTGCATCATCATCATTAAACCTTGGGACTAACATCCAGCTAACTGAGGCCTTTTGTATTTTTTGCAAATTAATGACTTCATGCTTTCTGTGGGAGAAGATGTATCAGCCTCAATCCTTCTGCAGGTGCAGAAGTAGCCTTATGATAAGTACAGCTAGAATTTCTTTGCCTTCTTCATAAAACTCAATTAAATAGTGAAAAATTAAGAAAAAAACACCCCCCAAAAAAACCAAAAAGCCCCAAGAAAAACAAAAAGTCAAATATTTCTAGAGAATTTGAGCAGAATGCATACAGTGATTTCTGTTTTCCTACAAATCAGGATTGAAACGGACGTTGTGCCAGCTCTGAAAGAGGGAGGGTCCAGATCAACTTATGTCAGTAGTGATCAAAAGCAATCCTATTTCATAGCAGTATCATATGTTTGACATGATAAATTAGTAAGTTCATCCTATCTGTATCAAAAAAATGTTCAAGCTACAAATCCGTAACAGGGAAGACTGATCTGAACAGTGAAAAATGCTACCCATGTTATTCACTAATAACTGTGTGGGAAGAACATGTGGTTATTAAAACCAAATAGACTTAAAAACAAGAAAAAAGAGCCAAGCTTTAAAATTGAGCGATGTAAAGCACAGCATGGAAGCTAATCATACACACATGCCTAAGTGCACGTCTCCAATAAATCTTCAGCAGATGTAGAACTCCTACATAGTGTTTCACATGATGGGAGAGGTTCTGAATTCCCTGTTAGCTGTGCTTCATGGAAAATCCTGCCGAAGATAGTGGGTGACACCTACAACATTAGGGCCACGTCCTGCTGCCCTTGGAACAGGGTGAAAGCTCTGAAGACAAGACCATTAATTTATGTCAGTGAGAGGAACACCGTCTCCTTGGGTACTTGGTGTGAGTTACGATCCAATGCAGTCAACTAACAACATCAGTCAAAGAATAAGTTTGGGAATTTTTAGATCATCCCTGTTTGGCAATCTGCTCTGAATAAAACATCTCCTTACACAGTTTCTCTTAATTTTTTCTTTTTCTTTTCTTTTCTTCTTTTTAATAATACTCCTGTCAAGAAAACTGTTTATCATACACTCTACAACTAAAGCATCTGGTAATTCTAACCTGAAAGATTAGCATTAATATTATTATTTTCAGGTACAACACCCCAGTGTGGATACAGTCTAGTGTTTCACACATGCACACCCGCATTTAGTCTACTGTGACTTTATTTAAGAGCTTAAATATATGGCTTCATATTCAAACATTCTGATTACCTAATGGTAGCTCGTGCTGGCTTTTGACTGACTTTTAACTTTTTCTTTCAAGCAGCAAATACTCATTTTTACTGTCCACACTAGTGGTTATGATTTTATGCATTAATGATAGCCTGCTTTGTTTTAAATCATACCACTGCTCTGTTAAGTCTGAAACCATAGAGCTTTTTGGATTACTGATTACTTCTCCTAAAGAGCATTATAGCCTCAAAGATTTCTCTCTTCCTAGGAGACGAGTAGAATCTGCATAATTTGTATTTCATGACAACACAACAGCTCACACTCTGAATTACTAGTGTTGTACTCTGATGCATGTCAGCAATGGCAGTGCAGTGCTGCCTGGTTATTTAACAAAGCTGAATTAATTTGTAGCTGTCAGTCACGTTTGCCAGATTTGCTTAGATTCTGAAATTTATTGACAAGCTATAATAACTGACATTTAAATTTTCTGTTCTTGTAGAAGCAAACATGAAGCATGGACCTAAAATATGACATTTAGTTCTAATCCCTGTTGCAAACGAGAAGAGAAGAGAGAAGAGGAGATATCACTTGCTACTTCTGTAATTCTTATATTTAAAAGGGATATTCTCAAATGGCCCAACATCCTTTTGAAGCAGCATTTGAAGATCTTAAATTTACCTCTTCCTGAAATATTCATGTCTATTTCTCAAATTCCTTGAATGCAGTTGATTTTACTCTGGTAGACAAGTGCAAAATGGTACATTCATCCCACTCTGTACCTATGCTACTGGCTCATTCAAATAATTAGCAGGCAGTTTGACGGTGAGGGGATTGAGGGGACCTGGCTGCATCATGTTTGCCGCTGCCACGTGGGAATGGGAGTTTCAGTTTCTTGTGTGCTGCTTTCTCTCTCTGCATGACTGCCCTGATGCTCGCACATTCCCAGAGGTGGGGAGGAAAGGGGCAAAAACTCCAGCTTCCTCCATTGCTCCGACAAGGTGTCTGAGGGCAGAGAGCACAAGCCTTGAGACAGCTTTGTGCCACAGTACAGGGTCGATCATAACATGGCCCCGATGATACATCAAGAGCAACTGTATTATCAAACAATGACAATAATGCTATAAGCATATTATACAACAAACCTTTAATGGAAAAAATCCACAAAATGCAAACCTTTTTTCTTCCTCTTCATGCTAAATTCTCCCCATAACAGGAACAGCTTAATGAGCTGGGCACTGTCTTGTGTGCAAACTTCAGGTCCTTGCCTGACTCCAGAAATGTTAAGAACAGAAAGGAACAGTATGTGTCTTTGCTATTTTAAAATAAATGCTTCACTTCAAAACAGATCAATAATCCATGTTAGAAGTCTTTCCTTCCATACTGACTCTACTATAAATCACTGAACTTGAACACATATAATAGGTGGTATTACCCATCTGAAGGATTTGGCATTGAGCTTTGGCTCAGACAGACTCAGAAGCTCATTTGCTCAACTGAACTTGAACACCTGAACAACATAATCTCTCATGGCTGTGAAAGCAAATGAAAAAATTCACAGGAAATGAATGTTCTTCCTGGATTTTGGACACTTGGCTGTTATTAGAACCTCAGACTGTGCACACAAAATGGAAAAAAAAATCTGAAATTAGAACTGGGAGGTGGGGAGGAGGCTGATGTCTGACCTGCACAATGCCACCCCTCCACCTGTCTGGATAGCTTTTTTGATGGCTTGCCCTTTCAATCCCTCTGATTGTAACTACCAGCATGTAAAATCAGCCTTTTGTGTGGATTGCTTTTAGCTGATTATTGCAAAGTGTCTCCACTTCAAATAAGGGGTTAAGTCCTCTTTCTGTTACATGAGAATGTTTTTCTTCAAGGGGTTTGATTGGCCTGTTGCTCACATGTTCACTTCACAGAGAAGGACTGGGGCAGTGATTGCAAAAATCACACCCAGCACAGCTGTGTTAAATCTACTATTGTGTCAGAACACAAAGAAAAAAACTAGCTCCTGGTTGCCTTAAAACCTAGAAGTAATATTTTCTTTCTTTTAATAGTGGACACATTTTTGAAAAGTAACAACATCTGATGCTTCAAGTCCTTCACTGGTCCCCTAATGGTGACCAACCAGAACATTAGAGCATCCTTGGCTTCCCTTCAGGCCTTTTAGCTGCTCCAGCTGGTCACTAACTGCTCTGCAAAAAGACCTCTTTGTGACACATTTGTACACAATATGGATCCTGCGGGTTCTCCATCCGCATGGCACTAGTTAAGCAAATGTTCGCTTCATGTATTGGCTATGCCCTGCCTTTCAGGCATGTGTATATATATTTTTCCTTTTTGCCAGCTTCTCTGACTTCTATTTTTAATATTCAGTTAACTTTGTGGAAAGTAATTATATTCTGTTCATTCTACACCAGCTGGTATTTACTTCATCCTCCATCAGGCATCAACAGAGCATGGGGCTGCAAGACAGAAATATTACTCTGGCAAGCATAAATATTTCATTTTTCACACCACAAATGCGTTGATGATTTATTAATTAGCCTAAAGGCCTGCTGCTTCTGCATAGCTGAGTAGCAAAATAACTCAGCTACGACGACTGAGAAAGTCTGTGGCTCACATCCCATTGGAAAGCTTTGACCAGTACATGTCTGAAAGCTAAAAAACATTTCCAATGGGCCAAGACGAAAATTATCAAGATAAATCTTGGCCATTACAACCTTTGGACTGGCTTTGGAGAAACGCCTTGTCGAATTTCAAGCAGTAGCAGCTCAGATGCCGGTCTCGTGCCGGTTCTGCAGAGGGAACCTGTCTGGCTGCTGTCAAACACATTCTCAGCAAAACTGGTACTCTATAGCAGCCGTAACGCTCAAGCAAGCCAAAAAAAGCAGGAAACTGAGCAACAGTGTGTTATTATTCCTTGGTGTTCATAATTTCAGATCCAGACTGGCAACCATATCTGGCTTATTGCTTTAACAACAAAAAAAAACATGCTGAAACTGTCCTTTAAAAATGCAAAGGATCATTCTTATGTCTTATAATTACTTTTAAAGCAGGCCAAGACAGTGTCTACTTAATTTTGGCTAGAAATGAAATAATTTAGAAGTTGATTCTAGCAATCTCATAATTTTAAATGAAAAGCAGAGAAAAGAAAGATGAATATATCAAATCACTTATACCAGTTTTAAAGTATGGTGAATCATCATCTCAATTCTGGAAAAAAAAGCCAGTGTTCCCATTTTGATTCTGTTTGCCTTCATTTTTAATTGTATTAAAATATAAAATATAATGATTATTTTATGATCACTACAATGATTAATTCTCTTTAGGCATGGGTAAAAATGTGAACTGGATTGCTGGGTTCGAGTGGGCAGTGGTTCAAACTGGTGGCCAGTTATGAGTGGTATCCTTAGGAGACTATACTGGGGCTGTTGTACCTCTACCAGGGACCAAAATAACTGTGTACCCTCCGCAAATTTGCAGTGACTCCACATTGCTGTGTGCAGCAGGTCTACTGGAAGGCAGGGCTACTGTTAAGGGAATGTGGCAGGCTGCAAGGATGGACCCAGGGGAGCCTCAAGTTGCTCAGCAAAGGCAAGTGCAAGCCCTGCATCCTCATCCAGGGCAGCTTTAGTAAGAGGGTAGGCAGCAGATTGGGAATTAATCATTTCCCTCCACTGGGCACCTGAAAGGCCAGACAGCACGTCTGGTGTCCCAAACACTGTCCCTCACTAGGGGAGAGGTACTGATATCCCCTTGCAGGAGGCTGGAGCACACAACTTACAGGGGGCTGAGGGAGCTGGGCTTGCTCAGTCTTGAGACAAGAAGGAAAAAGGGTGACCTGCTGCAGTCTTCAACTACCTAGAGAGGAGTCCAGAGAAGACAGAGTCAGACCCTTCTCCAAAGAGGCTGTGGAGACTCCATTGTTAGAGGTGTTCAGTACTCAGCTGGACTAGTCCCTCAGTGAGTTGATTGCTTTTTGAAGCTAGGCCCTGCTTTGAGCAGGAGGTTGGACTATTTAACCCTCCCAGTGGTTCCTTCTAACCTAAATCATTCACTGACTTAATGGTAATTGCTATTTATATAGCCCACTTAATAATGGATGTCATTTGATGTTTATATCATAATGTTTTGACCCTCTTCCAGGAAGATATCTGTTTTCTTTTGCTGAAAGAAAAAATACTTTATGCTCTGAAAAATGATCTGACATGACCAAAATGGCAGCAGTTCCAAACACATTACGGAAGCATTTTAGTGTAAGGTTCTCAAAACGCAGTCTTTTGTCCTATTTGGACTGAAAACACATCTTAAAGTATCAGAAGTTTCCATGGAGTTAAATTCTGCCTGGCAGTCACAGTGAACACACACACACATTACTTAACTCTTGTTAAAAAAAAGTTTGTGCTTTTGACTATTTTCCCCTCTTGCTTCTTATTAAGGATTTTTAACAGGATGTTTTGAAAAAGAAATATTGAGCTTGGTCTCACTAGCAATTTTCCTTTAGTTCTGTTATTTACCTTTCGCACACAGCCGGAGACCCCAGTCGACTTGGTATGTGGTGCAAAAGCATGCAGCAAGGAGCAATCACTGCCCAAGAGAGGCAGTGTATGACATGCCAGGTACGTGTTGGAAAGATTGGAAAGAGATAAGGAGCTGGGAATACAGTCTGTGTTTCTGGGTCTCAGTACACGGCTACCTGGTAGAAAAAAGCTGGTATGGAGGGAAAAAAAAAAATCATTAAAAAAAATCTCTTGCTGACAACAGTCTGCCTGAGGTTAAAGATAGAAGTCGGTGTTAGACTTCTTCCGAGAGTTTTTTTTAAGGTTACTCCTGCTCGCTAGATAAACATCACAAGCTGACACAAGGGGAAAAGTAAGAGAGACACCAATGTCTGCTTCATTCACTTGCTGGCGGCAGGAGCCAGTTCAGAGCCAGTACAGTGGGAAGCAGCAGCATTTTAACCTCTGGTGGTGCCCACCACCTGCCTGGCCTCCCCGCCAGGGAGAGGTGCCAGCTGCCGCGGCACCCCATCCAGCAGCGGGGCTCAGCATAGGCACCAGGCAGGCAGAGAAGGGCTGGGCATTGAAACCTCGAGAAACAGCAGTGACAGGGTTCAGCAAAAAATCAAGAAAACAGATACAAACACCTCCTTTTGGTGGATTTCCTGAGTTATGGCTTGCAGGGTGCTTACCACTGCCAGAAAATTCAAGGTCCACCAAGACTTCCCCAGAAATTCAACATTTTCTCTAAAGTGTTCAGAACAGTCTTGGCCATTGCCTACCATTTTGTTACCAGTGTTTCTGTGAACGCTGAAAACAAGGTGGGTGGTTCGTTTCAGAGCATGCCCAGCCAGGCATCAGGGGAGCTGGGGGCCTGCGCCTCAGTTTCATTAATTTGTGAGAATGGTATCTTTACATTGATGCCATGCTTATTTCTCGCTTTCATACACCACATTTTGAGGGTTTTAAAAAAGAAGAAAAGGTTTTAGTCAAACATATTTTGCTTCAGCACAGCATTAGCAGTAAGGCTTTCCTAAAAGGACTCCTGTCAGATGTGTTTCAACGTAGCAAGAATTGAGTCACATCTGGACCCATTTCTCTCCGCTCCTGTCAAATGCTACTTTATGTATTTCTATTATGTCACTGCATTACACTTTAATAATATATGTGCTGTTATTATCAGCATTAATATTTACTGAATATTGCAGCTTTACTAAATTTTCGATTTGTATTACAATGAATGTCCATGTTAATATACCTGTGATTGCAAATGCTTTTTAGATGGACAGTTGTCCATTAGCTTCTTAAACAAGCAGTAGCACCACCTCAATAACTTACACAGGAAGACACCGAAGGTTCAATTCCCAAGACAGAAATTTTTATTTTCTTTTGGGTTTTTTAATAATCCTGGCAGTTCTGTGCACAATAAAGATACAGAATAGAAGTTGTTATTGTAAGGAAAGAGCTAATGCAAAGTTTCCGTTTTGGTTTTTTTTTTTTCTGAAAAATTCCAGACTTTTCATTTCAAGTTGCTGCACAAAAATGTCTGAGATTTTAAGACATCATCACATTTTCTGCCAATTTTGTACTTATGAGACAGAAGGAAACTGGCATAAAACATAGGTTTTTCTGTTTATTTTTAACTAAAAACGTTAATAAAATATAATAAACTATATCTGAAAAATCTGTCTCTCTTCTGCACACGTTCAATATTTTACTTGACTCCTCTAGGCAAATCATGATTTATTTTCAAATGGTAGGTATCATGAGAATTATCTGATGACCTCCTTTACCATTACTGTCAACACTATGGTTGCCTTATGCCCTCAAAAAACTTTGCTTAAGTCAAGAATTCGAAGTTGTTAATTGTCAATGTGCTGACTTTTCAGGCTGCCCTGAGCATATGTCACTTATTACAATATATAATGCATTGTAGCTGTGAAATGGAGCACCATAGCAACAAGGGCATGCAGGAAAGGGCTATTAAACCAGAGAGGTAGGTGTGACAGAAGGCCTGGGGTTTGTCAATAATTCATACTTTATGGCAAGAGGAAATTGATAAAAGGCATTTAAAAAGAGGTAAATCTATTCTATTTCTGTGATCACGTAATACATCCTTCATGAAGATGTGAACTAACACCTCTAATAAAAGGTAAAGGACACACAATTCAGCAGCTGATCACTTCGATCTCCATTGCCCTGCTGTTCCACACAAATCAAAATGAAATACTGTCCTTGAAGGCAAGACGCAATAAGTAGCTTCCCAGAAAAAGAAGAGACAACAGCAAACACGATAAGGACAAAAATGTTTGGCACTCTTGGCCTGACTCTGCCTTGCTGTTGCATGCTGCCCTCGTAAAATGTGCAAGTGCTTGGCCTCACAGGAGCCAGGCTGAGGGGCCTCTGAGTACAACAGGGAGGGAAAGTATTGGGGGGACATCAGGGCCTGAACAAACGAGCAGATTTGAATTCGTCTAACTTCTATAACGACATCAGAAATCTTTCCTAAACATCAGACTGTGTAGGGACAAAGCCAAAAGCAAATACCAGATATGGGTAGCGTGTACATCCAGGTCTTCAACGTCAAAGCACCTGAGAAGTATTACTTTCTTGCAAAGTATGGTTTATAAGGGACATAACTTTGATGTGCTTGAGTTTTTATTGCAGCAGTTGTCTGTTCGTAATATTTCATTAAAATACCACTAGAACAGTGTGAATGAACTCTTCTCGCCTATTCAAACCTGCTCCGGAAAAGTGCCTTTGAAAATTATATTTTGGGCTTATTTCTCTGTTGTTGGGCTTACTTCTCTGTTGTTAAAGAAGAGAAACATATTTTTCAATAGGCTTAACACAAGGTATACCATCCAAAGTGTATATAATGGATGGACAGTAAAGTGATGACACATGGAAATATCTCCTTCCCATGTACTGCACTTAAGGGAACAATAATTATGGGGCCAGGAAATAGGATGCTCCTAGTGTGGCACTCCCAGGGCAGATGACAGGAGTGAAGAGTTACAAGCAGAAGGAAATGATAGCTGTGTCCTGCCAGATGCAGTCAACACTGACTGAAACCTTAGCCTGTAACATGGCATGGCCTCAGCCACATTGCTCTGCTGTTGGATGAAGGAAGAAAAAAATGCTTTTATGGAAGGAAGAAAAGCCTTGATGCACATTCCCTGTGTTGCATATGCTTGTTGAAGTTATAGGAAGTATGGCTGACACTTTTCTACCCCGAGATATAAAAATTTCCAAGCCCTCTTCTATCTTAAAAGCAGAAAAAACAGTCTCTAGGATACTGAGGTCGTCAGCACTGGGGACAAAGATGCTTGTTCTGCTTATCAGCTTTGGTAGGAGCAAAAGCACCCAAAGTTATGCCAACATACAGTACTTGAGCTTACAGTGCCTCAAAGATTTTCTGCCTTGCAGAAATGAATTAATCATGAGTAGTGCTGCTGGAAATAATTGAAATATTTAGGTGGACAAATACTATCATGGAAAGAAGGTGGCTTAGTTTAATAGCAAATACAGAAAAATAGTGAAAAAAAGGAAAACATTGAAAGAAATGAAAAAAAATCATGTTCAAGTGACAGTAGACTTTTGTAGACAAAATACAGCTATAAAAGCTCCTCTCATGGACACAAGATTCATGGCTCTTCATTAGAATATGAAGAGGAGAGTTGAGGCAAGGAAAAGAAAACAAAAAGAAAATTAAGCAAGGACTGATTTAATTAAGAACTTGGGAATAAATGCCTTGGTTAAAATGCATTTCCATTCTTGTTTAGAACAATGTAGTTATCCAGCAAAATCTAAATTTTTCTCCGAGGTGACATTGCCAGTGGTGGGCTTAAGAAGATTTTGAGAAATACTTTAAGACAGGGAAAGAAAAAGCCAACCTAAAACTAGATTATTTGCTTAAATATATCCAAATGAGATTATGGCTTGAAAACCTACATACACTGCTCTTTCAGTGCACCACTAACTAAAACGTGACATGGCATGACCTCAGCATGCAAGACTTGCAACATGAAACGGAGAAAGTGAACAACTGGTGTAAAACAAAAGAACCTTCCTAAAATGTATCCTTCAGTAACTCTGTGAGCTGGAAATCCCTTTTGCTTTGATATTTGTTCTGCTTTAAAATCTTCAGTGCATCCTCTGAATAACTTTACTAATTGTAAAACCCAAGACTTTTATAATAAACTATTATTTAAAAAAAACAAATTATTCTAATCTGCTGTTCTAACATAGAATAAAAATCTCTGAGATCTTTATTATAGCCTGCATGGTCAAACAGCTCAGATCTCTCTAATCTCAGCACTGTCTCCTAGCTGACACTGAAGCAGCACAACTAAGACTGTGCACTAAGGAAAGGACCAAAACCCACCCGGAAATGCGATCAGATGGGATAAATAATTCTTTATCTCCAGTTTAAGTGCAATATCTCGCAAGAAGAACTTTCACCTTTGAAAATTAATACTGCTTCATGGAAAAACCCCTAAATCAAGAATGCTTTGTGCCCCCACACAGGGGTTAAACATATATATTTCCACGTCATAAAAGCTTCTAGTAAGCAGCTCTTGAAGCGTTCTATTTTTTCAAGTTACTAATGATTGCAAGCAATTTTACAAAGTTGAGAAATAGTGAAGTTAAGGTCTGTAAGATACAGTCACACACGTCTGCAAAGTGTTGACCTGGCTGTAGGCCACAGAGGTGCAGATAGAGACTTTGCACGGGTTCCCTGAGATTATTTCTGCGAAACAGCTCACTTACTATACAGAAGACTCAAAGATACACCCAACTGCAAATTCACACACGACTACTGAACGCAAATCCTTGCTATACATGCAGGAGTAGGGAAAAAACCAAAGTCTTTTGATGGTATAGGAACCACACAATGATGTTGCATCAATACATTTGTCTTAAACGGACTTTAGTGACAGCCGGTCACGAGTGGTGTCCCCCAGGGCTCAGTTTTGGATCCGGTCTTTTTTAATATCTTTATCCATGATCTGGATGAGGGGATTGAGTGCTCCCTCAGTAAGTTTGCAGATGACATCAAGTTGGGTGGGAGTGTCGATGTGCTTGAGGGTAGGAAGGCTCTGTAGAGGGATCTGGGCAGGCTGGATCAATGGGCTGAGGCCAACTGCATGAGTTTCAACAAGGCCAAATACCAGGTCCCACACTTTGGTCACAACAACCCCATGCAATGCTACAGGCTTGGGGAGGAGTGGCTGGAGAGCTGCCCAGCAGAAAAGGATCCTGAGGTGCTTGCTGACAGCCAGCTGAACATGAGCCAGCAGTGTGCCCAGGTGGCCAAGAAGGCCAATGGCACCCTGGCTTGTATCACGAATAGTATGGCCAGCAGGAGTAGGGCAGTGATTGTGCCCCTGTACTCAGCCCTGGTGAGGCCACACTTCAAGTACTGTGTTCAGTTTTGGGCCCCTCAGTACAAGAAAGACATTGAGGCACTGGAGTTTTATGAGGAGCAGCTGAGGGAGCTGGGGCTGTTTAGTCTGGAGAAGAGGAGGCTGAGGGGGGACCTTATTGCTCTCTACAAGCACCTGAAAGGAGGTTGTAGTGAGGCACATATTGGTCTCTTCTTCAAGGTAACTAGCAATAGGACAAGAGGCAATGGCCTCAAGTTGCATCAGGGGAGATTTAGATTAGATATTAGGAATAATTTCTTTACTGAAAGACTGGTCAGGCATTGGAATAGGCTGCCCAGGGAGGTGGTTGACTCACCATCCCTGGAGGTGTTCAAAAAATGTGTACATGTGGCACTTCAGGATACGGTTTAGCAGGCATGGTGGTGTTGGGATGATAGTTGGACTTGATGATCTTAGAGGTCTTTTCCAACCTATGATTCTGTGACTGAACATGCCCATATTTCCTGGTCCTCAAAGATCAGGAATTTCCTGGGAGTGTTAAAGTAGGGCATTAGAGAATGAAAGGTGACAGTTTATAAAAACCTGATGACATTCCATGCAGCTATCATTTTTCTGCAGTTAAATGCTGCCAAATATTCAGTGTAGGGGAAAAGAGGAAAGGTTTTAGGGAAAAATAGGCAGAGAAATCTTCTTGGTGTACGTGGAGTCAGCAAAAAAATCAGTCTGTAAATAAGTTTAAAAATTAATTGACCCAAGTTACACAAGTCCAGAAGAAAGTAGTTCCCTTTGGGACCAAGGGAGACCTGTTCTTTTGCAACTACATGTGGTCTCAACTAGCATGAAGGTGAATGAATAGTGCATTAGCTGGCAGCACCATCAAGCCTGTACAAACACACCAGAAGACACAGCTTTAGCATAGAAAGCCTTGGTAGGCTTACTTTTAAAGTTTTATGCGAAGTTGCATTTAGATAAATGTTCCTGTTGCATTTGCTGAGTTTGAGCAATTAACATCTGTCTTCCCTTGATCCTGTGCCTTATTCCCCTTTCCAGCAGCCATAAAGACTATCTGAAAGTATATCTGTAAATTATTTCTTCAAAATTGGTTAAATGCATTTTCACAGAATGCTTCTACAAGCTTTTTGCATAATCCTGCAGTGTCATCCTTATGCGATCTGAAAGATATGGTAGCAAAATGGAAGAGATTGATACTTATAATACTGAGATTGCTACAAATAGTGCTGCATATCTGAAAGATATGGTAGCAAAATGGAAGAGATTGATACTTATAATACTGAGATTGCTACAAATAGTGCTGCACTATGAAAGTTAGCAAGTTCTTGACTAGCTCTCTGGGAAAGATGAGCACAAGACAGCCTTACTGGGCTGCATCTGAAAGTCATGCAGACTTTCAGAAGTAGCGTGCTATAATGCTGTAAGTTGCTGAAAAGCTCGCTGTTGTCTCAAGTATCTCATAATTGCCTTGCTTTGCTCTTCTGAAGATCTTTTTAACAGCAAATACACTTTTTTTTTCCTACCACAATGGCCAAGTTCTATTGACAAGGGTTTTGAGAAAGCAGAAAGTGGCAGACACTCCTTATAGGATTAGTCCATGTTTCATTCTTAATTTTTTTTATTGTTTTAAAAGCTGCAGAAAATTACATTGAAAGGCTAAGAATTAAGAGATCTTATTACATTAAGTTCTGACAGAATGGAAGTCTAGAGTATAATTGTCTCCTCCTTTGCAGTTTGTTTCAAAATAAACGTATTTTCTTCCATTTCTCATTCTGTATGAATTTATCATTTTTTCCATAGTATTTCATGTTCAGTAAGACTGCTAACTTGCTAGCTCTTCTTTGTAGTCCCTTTTTGTTCATTACTCATGGACAAGTTTACATTTAGATTGTACATTTTTACCGTTTTATTGGAACAGACAGCAGTAAAACCACATTTGATATAAATCTTTACATTCAAATACAAATAAGCATTAATAACTGGTCATGAATTTCCTAAGCCCCACAACAAGAAAATAAAATACAGCATTGTGTCACCTAGTTAGGTCTATATCGTGAAGTAGACTGAGACAGATGTCTGAACCTATATGTTGGAGTAGTAGGTTGAAAAAAAACTAGGGCATTATGAGCTTCACTTCATTCGACAGTACCACCCTGCCTTTGGCAAAGCCAACCATTACTGAGCCACCTTACCATTTCCTACAAAGCCAAATATCCCCAGTTTCACCATGAACATAACCCTTCCTTGTCATAGTCAGTCACAGAGTTTTTGGAAGAGCGAAAATACCTTGTCCATGAAGCAGAGCTGCAGACGTATTTGGCTCAGACCTTCAGCTACTGAATGACTCTGCAAACAATAAAACATCTATTATCCAGCAAGCCAAGAGGAATTACTGCCTGCGCTAGCTAAAAAGCCAGCTCTGGAAAATGAGAATCCCAGTCTTCTGGTTGTTTCTGATTCTTAGTAACCTTTGATCTCAAACTACATTCATGCCATCTACTGAATATGAATAGAGTGTAACAATCTCCAGAAGCAGCTGTAGCAATAAGCCAAATTTTGCCTGATCATTGTTGTGTTATCCACAGGATTACTGAAACTGTTTCACTTTAGTCATCCAAATGCTGGTGCTGGGGAAGACTGAACTCTCCAAGTTATGTCTTTCACAGCAGCAAACACTGTTTTCCAGTAGGTTTTTTTATACACGTCCTTCC
>Ga0065711_1006044_pt1 | contig 18477 bp, 15 predicted proteins | sample Hoacrofraction12_FD_59098 | JGI IMG/M metagenome (GOLD analysis project Ga0065711, IMG submission 59098) | Hoatzin crop microbial communities from Cojedes, Venezuela - Epithelial fraction 12 v2 (version 2) | ecosystem: Host-associated > Birds > Digestive system > Esophagus > Crop | place...
ATATCTGAAGGGTGGGTGTCAGGAGGATGGGGCCAAGCTCTTTTCAGTGGTGCCCAGCGACAGGACAAGGGGCAATGGGCACAAACTGAAGCACAGGAAGTTCCACCTGAACATGAGGAAGAACTTCTTCACTCTGAGGGTGATGGAGCACTGGAACAGGTTGCCCAGGGAGGTTGTGGAGTCTCCTTCTCTGGAGATATTCAAGACCCGCCTGGACAAGGTCCTGTGCAGCCTGCTGCAGGTGACCCTGCTTCGGCAGCGGGGTTGGACTAGATGACCCACAGAGGTCCCTTCCAACCCCTACCATTCTGTGATTCTGTGATCCTGTGTAAACCATGTCCTGAAGTGCCATAACCACCTGCAAGGGGGAGCTGGTCCCCAGAAAGCAGCAGCTCTGTATGATTCCCAGCTAATTCTTGTATTCAGGAAGACAAAACCCTCCGGTAACCTTGGTGCTTCTCAATTTCCTCTCCACAGGCTATCTCAAGCCGGGAGCCCACGTTCAGCCAGGTGAAACCTTCACATACAAATGGAGGGTGCCTGAAAATGGAGGTCCAACAGAGAGTGACCCCCCGTGCCTGACCTATCTGTACTACTCAGCCACTGATGCTGTCAAGGACACCAACTCCGGCCTGGTGGGGCCTTTGCTGGTCTGTCGGAAGCACACGCTGAATCCCGACGGGACACAGGTGCCCAGCATGGACATCTGCTTGTCCCTAACCACAGAGTGGTGCACTGGGGGGGTTCCCATATGAGCCAGTTTGCCCAGTTCCCAGCTCAGTTTTAAGAGATTAAACAAATGTCATTCCTAAGGGTAAAAGCTGACCCAAGGGGATGGTTAGGAAGATGAAACTGTCATTCCCCAGTATTCTGGCTTGTCCCTAGGTTTTCCATCTTTTTCATGCACTTACTAGCAATGAATGCATCTTTCCACCCTAAGTAAGTAATGGACACTTTATTTATCCTTCTGACTGATGGCAGAGTGCCAATCCCTGTCTCTACAAGGACATAGTAAGAAGGCAGCTGCAATTTTTTGGGTAAAGAAAGCTCTGTTTTAAAAGAAGAAATAATTTTTCTTGGGTAGTACTGCACAGACTTCTTTTTAATGTCTTGTCTTCTTTCTTGGCTACAGAAAGGAATAGACAGAGAATTTTACCTCCTTTTTTCAATCTTTGATGAGAATGACAGCTGGTACCTGAACAAGAATATCGAAACATTTACTGGAGACCCTTCAAAAGTAGATGAAAATGATGCAGATTTCAAGGAATCCAACAAAATGCACGGTATGAGATACCTAGTATCTGGTAACTCTATCTTTTCTTCAATCATATTAGGAAGATGATTTGGCATATTTTATCACCATTCCTAGATGTTATCATCACTTCTAGATGTAAGTATCTGACTTTAGCATGGACCTCCTCCAAGTTATTCCTGACATGACAGACTTGAGCAAATCACATAACCTCCCTTTGCTTTAGATTTCTGAAGAGCACTGAGAATACATGTTGTTAGACAACCTTTGGGGCTTTCTGGACCTATCTATTTTATTCTTCTGTTATGAGGTGGTATCTCATACTGAAGTTTTGTTCTGCCTAAACCTCTCACTCAGGGATCACAGAGAGCACTTGAGGACTAGGGAGTTTAGCCTCATAACACCCTTGAGAAAGAAAGAGGTACATTTTGGAAGTAAAACTGGAAATCAAAGTTCAAAATGACATAAAAAGGCTCCATCAGAACTGAATATATAACTTCGACTCTTTATGGCCACTCCATGGCCTTAATAACCTGGTTATACATCCTCCAGGCTGAAAAGAGGTACCTAATTTATATATTAATTGGTGTCTGCGAGGCACCCTGAAAAGCTCAGAGGAGAAGTGCTACATCACTGCAAAGGGCTATTACAAGATTTTACAGGCTAAAAAAAAGGTAGTAGCTCATAATCTATAGAAATAGCATTTAGATATTAATTTGTTGTCATTCAGATATTAATTTGTTGTCATCCAGTGCTACTTTTTCTTCACCTAATGCCCCTTTTATTAATGCCATGGCTTGCTGAGTCACGAGTCTCTTGCCAGGGAGGTGGTAGGAGGTTCTGTGATGAATTTCCATCGACCTTCTGCCAAGTGGGCTCTTTCCTTCTCCTCCAGCTGTCAACGGCTACTTATTTGGTAACCTGCCGGGCCTGGCCATGTGCAAGGACGACAAGGTCTCCTGGCACCTCATTGGGCTGGGCAGTCACTACGACATGCACGGCGTTCATTTCCAAGGAAACACCATCGACCTGAGAGGGACGACGAGGGATGGGCTGGCCTTGTTTCCTCATTTATCAGGGACAGCACTGATGCAGCCAGACCGCGTGGGTACGTTCCTGAGCTTATCTTGGTAGTGTGGCACATGCAGAAGTCAAGCAGCCAAAATAACAGTCAGTGAGATGTTCTACTCTACACGAGGAAGCCTGAAGGTGTGGGGACCACAGGGACCTGGTGTAGCTCATAATTCAGGCCGGGCTACTTTCCTGGCAAGATGCTGTAAATCAAGTATGTATGTGCACCAAAGAGCAGAGGCTTTGATGACCTTGGACAGGCAGAGCAGCAAGCAGACAGATAGCTAACAAGATGCTCACAGAATTTCCAGAACTCTCAAAACAGGCTGTTTTTTAGCAAAGATAATATTCACTGCTATGCAGATAGCATCATTTAAGGTATCTTAGGACTTCAACAATACTTTGTCTTTCGGACTTTCTTCAGAAGCAGATACATACAAGATACTTTTAATGATCATGTATAATCCAGTGACACTTTCTGCATACTCAGAGGGGTTGAATTGTTTGTTGGCAACACCAGATAAGCTTCATGCCAGACAGTGCTTTTCTTTACATTGGTGCAACCTTTTTTAAATCAACGGAGTCATCAGAGCTGTGCAAGGCTATGCCAAGGGCCACCCTTGGCTGGAGCACCTGACAGAAATATCTGTTGGCCTTGTGTGTGTGCCAGATTAGACCTCTGGCGCTGGTGTCTATAAGGCAGCAGAATCTTCTCTTATGCATATCCCTTACATTTCCACTATCTGTCATGAAACTGCACTGCAGGACTTACACTAAACAATATATTCTAGGAGATTATTATTTTTTGTCAGCTAACTTTTTACTGGCAATAAGAGAAATTGAATGAATTATCAAATTTTTGCGGTCACTAACGCCTGTGATTTTCCTTAACTGCATGTTATTTTACCTTTTTCATCACTTTTACCCTGAAAGCTCAAGGAATGGACTGAGATCCAGCCTGGACAGAGCTAAGCTTCTAATTTTGGTTCTATCACTGACTCATACACGAAACAACTCTGAAAGTGCTTTCCTCCTTCACAAGAGTGCTAACAGGTGGAGCTACACAAGACTACATTGTGGTCAGCTTCTGCTTGTGTAAGTGGGAAGGAGAGTACAAGCGTTAAAATCTGCCCACAGACAAGTGAAAAGTCGCTCCTGCTGCCACAGCAGCCTTTGGCCATCAGAGCTACAGAAAAGCTGGTCCATGGTGGTTTGGCCTTTCATGGAGGAAGAGCAAAGGGTCAGAGAGTTGCAGCTTTAACTCAGATGTTTTTATACCATATGGATGCATATAAACAAATGGTTATAAGCAGCATCTTCCCTTCTGTTAGGGGCATTCTCATATAACGGGTCTGTATCTGTACTGCAGAGAGGCCTCCTTTACCCTAATCACGCCAGGCAACCACAGGGTCTCAGGGGAGAGTCTCACACACCCAAGGCTGGCACAGCTGCTCCGTGCTCAGGGACCAGCGTCTCTGAAACACAGACCCTGTTTCTCTGTGCCTGTACTGGTGTTTGCAACGCACGCTCCTGCTACGTCCTCTCGTGCTACCTGGGGGCACGTCTGCAGCACTGGTGAAGGCTTACTGGCAAGGTTGTTCCTTCTGCCAGACTTCTAATCGATGGCTTTTCAGAGCCCTCTTGGCTGGGCTAATCTAACTCAGTCAGATGTAATTTATGGAGATTTCTGAGTGAAGATGGAGTAGGTTAGTGTTTCCAACAGAGAAAAACATTACTTGCTGACTTACGGATCTCCATTTGTGTCTGCATTCACATTTGGCTTTTAGTTGAAGAACCTGTTGTAATGTAAGAGTTACAGGCCACAGCCCTGCAGTGCCTAATGTGCATGTTTACCCTTGAGTGTGTGAATGTCAGCCTGAACCCCTGTCATCCTGTGTCTTGGGGCCATAGAACAAGTGGTGGCTAAAGGTGCACATCCATTTTATCATCTCGTTTCTCCTTCAGTCCCCTTAATTTTTGAAAGCCATTGGGTGATATAAGCATCCCCTCACTTGACTTTCCATACAGCATCACCGATGAGGTTTGTCTGAGGACAGATCAGAGACATACAAGGCACAGGACCTAATTTGTCACTCTGCTTTCTAAAATTTTTTAATTGCCAAAGTCTCACACGCTTTCCTTTCCAGGCACATTCAAAGTGGTTTGCAGGACTTTTGATCACTTTGTTGGTGGGATGAAACATCTCTACGAGGTCAGCAGCTGCCGTAACACCACCCGAGCCCAGCAGCAGCGTGGAGCCATGAGGCTTTACTACATCGCTGCGGAGGAGGTGGAGTGGGACTACGCCTCAAATAAGAGCTCGGCACCAAATATTTACAACATCAGCAGCAATGAGGAAAGGTATCCAAAGCAAAAATTGCTTGTGGGCATGGAGCACACTCATAGTGGAGGGGGAACTTCGAAGCATCCTTTCATGAAGCCAGTCTCATACTTTCTAGGAGGTACTCTTTGGTGAACAAAATAAGAAAAAATATATTTATAAAGTGACAACGTCTCAGACTAGACTAGTTCATAGACAGCATTTTCAAATGATTTTTGTCTCAGAGTGTCTTGTAGTGCTGTTGAACCCAAGAAGGCTTCCAAGTCCCTAATCCATGTGTGTGTTCGAGCCCTGGCTCAACCCTACAATGATGCCCCCCAACCCCCTTCTCTCCCTTCCTCACTCTCCCCAGTCTCCCCATCCCAGTGCTCTGGTTTTCATGGAGAAGAAAACCAGAAGAACCCCCACCTGTCCCAGATGTGAACCCCTGCAAGCAGTGCAGATACATTAGGGAGGTGCTGAGCCTGCTTTACTGCAGTGTGGTAGCCCCCAGCTCCCCTGGGAAAGTCAACAAAGGAATAAAGCTAAGTAAAAGCTAAGGAATAAAAAGCATGTGCAGAAGATACGTGTTCCAGATCATATTGCATAGGCAGGTTTTTGCGACAACTTGGTGAAAACAAAAAGGAACAAAGAATGTATCTCATAAACAAACCTTAGAGAAGTGGCTGGGAAACCGCACCCCATAAAGAGGAAGAGTGTGGTGGAGTCAGTAGAAAATATACCTGAAGAGTCACAGGTCATCAAGCGTGTTTAAAGTAAATATTAACCAGAGTATTATCAAAGGCTGCTGTTGCACACACAGTATATTACTACAGTAAGTGGTAGTCCTGGGGCGTTTTTTGCTTTTATTGACTACGTTGTGAGCCAGCCTCGCAACTCCCCTGCCAGGGGCACGGTGGAGAGGAGGTGCCAGGAGACAGGGCTGCTCTCAGAAGAGGGTGAAGGCTCTCCTCTGCAGCCGGTGGCCAGAGTCCTCTGCCGGCGGGGCAGCCCACGGAGTAGCAGAAATGAACTGTGGGTGACTGCAAACCGGGAGGGCACAAAAAAGCATCCTCTGCCAAGCGCAGAAGGGAGAACACATTTCTCACTTTACCTGCTTGCTGGGAAAGCATCCGGCCCCAGTATGCAGCAGCAGGAGGGGAGGGCAAAGCAGCCCCCTCAGATGATGGCATTTGCTTTTGCAAGGTTAGGCTCTGGTTATTATCTTCCTGTGGCTGACTAACAGCCCAGGTGGTGGTAAGAGGATTCAGGTTTGCAGGGACAGGCAGTATCTTTTCTTTGGAGCAGAGGATGCAGCTGGAGAAAGTGGCCAAACCCACTCATAGCTTCAAATTCATCTCTGCTCTGACAGCACTGGTGAAGGATTTGTGTTCCCAAAAGCCAGCTTTAGCTCTTGGCAGAGGTGAGCATTTAGTGAGGATTATCACTGTTGCTATTATTCACTGTTTTAAATCTCTTGCAGCACACAGGGCTTCACATCAACCAGCGTGTTGGACCAAGCTGTATATTCTTATCAGTCACATCTATTGTGAATAACACAGCAGTTTTACGAGCCTTTAGAGCTTTTAATTTTTGCCTTTTGATTTTGCAGCTACGGGCATGTTTTTCTGAGCCAAGCAGAAGATCTGATCGGTTCAAAATACAAGAAGGTGGTTTACAGGGAGTACACAAACAGCAATTTCACGCAGCGCAAAGTGAGGACGCAGGAGGAGGAACACTTGGAAATCCTGGGCAAGTAGTTCTCACGGCTCACAGACCGAGCCTCATAAGTGAGAGGATTGCATTCCAAAAACAATTTATCCAGCTTTGTTAACATGGAAAACAAGGAACTGATGCCTGTTCCAGTTTGTCAGTGATTTTACACACAATTTGCATTATTGCTGGGTGTAAAGATGCTTTCCAAATTAGACAATTCATTCTCAAACATGAATAAGGAGATTCCTAAGGAGTACTAATGGGGAGGATGCCAAAACGGCAGTTCCAGGATTCACCTTAACATCAGGGCAGGTAATGTAGGGGAGACTCTTGTAGGCAGATTAAGTCAATATTAGGGGGCTGGGTTTGTATCTGAAATTGAGCAAGACAAAATTTTACACATGTCATAAAATAACCGTCAACTAATGTTTTTTGTGGGGTGAGAAGTGGGCAAGAACTAGTTATAAAGCAGTCAATGCTTTCTAGGAACATATTTGACATTTCCTTTTTTGCAGTACACAGGTAAAAACATAAAAATAAAAAAATCTGTTACCAGCTTAAGAAATAAAATTTTGAAAGATATAAAAACTATCCACAAGAGTTTTCCTTAAAAACAAGCTGCCCAAAGACCTGTCCCCAGAGACAATAATTCTTCTCATTGACTGAAAAGAAATAAGATTATTTATACATATGGAGCTTTTTGTCAGCTGAGATAACAAATTGATTTTAATGGCTTTGCTGAAAGAATAGAAGAACTTGAGGGTTTTGAGAAAGTCCTTGGCTCCTCTCCTAGGCCAAGATATTGAAAGTTTGTCAAATTCAGAAAAGCAGCATTACTGACCAGCATCTTTTAATTTAGGGCCGTTACTTCATGCCGAGGCTGGTGACTCTGTACTGATCGTGTTCAAGAACAAAGCCAGCAGGCCTTACTCAATAAGTGCCCATGGTATAGAAGAAGTGGGTTGTGAAGAACAACCTGAGACACCAATCACCCTCCCTGGTAAGGATGTTCTTTTCTTTTTCTTTTATTTGAGCTACAAAGGCCATATATAAAAGCATTTTAACACATGCATGTTAATCCCTCTTTCTAGCGATCACATACCTATACGTTCTTCCGGTTATAAATATACTCAGCGTTTGTTCAGATATGACTCTGTGTCGTTATACAAGTAGGTTCTTGATCAAGTGAGCATGCCCGGGCAGAGAGCGAATGTTTTTCCTATCAGGGAGAGAAACACAAATGTTATGTCACTGGACAACCGCCAAAAAAAGCAGAAGCAGGCCCAGAATCACGGCAAGAGAAGTGTAAGCCAACTCTGCATTTGCTCCAGACTGACACTCTAACAACAACATTTTAAAAACTAAGAAATTCAATGGTAGAGTTGCAGTTGGCAGTGGTAACTTTGTCTCTCTCTTAATGTACACAGAATTAGCATTTGCATTCAGAGCTGATGCATAACATGCAAAATATATGTCATGTGGATTAAAAGTCTTTCAAAAAGTGTACAAAATATGACTCAGCTTCTAGTGAGAAAATTAGTGGAAAATGGTTCTCACAACACTGAAATTTTTCATATAGAAACACACTTGTTAAAATTTTTGTGCTTCAATTTTTGTGTTTGGTTTTATATTCTAGTGGGCAGTCATACTCAAACTCGGGCATTACAGTCAATCCAATACACGCCTTTGCTTTCCATCACCCATGCAGTTTTTGTAACGGTATTTGTGAGCTTCAGTGTGAAACTACGTGAAAAGAAATTCTGACGTACTAAAGCTCTTTGAAAGCTGAAATGTCTTTCCTGTAAGTGGCTGTATCGACACAGCACAGCCACACACAAATTCATGGCCACGTGAGCCAGTGTCTGCCTTGCTGGAGTTTGATGAATGAATCCGTGTGGTCAATATATGGAAAAAAAAAAAAAGAGGGGCTGATTGATATGGTTCGCTTGTCTTGTTGTTTGCTCCATGATGTGGTTGATGCTGTTTTGTTGGCAGTCGAGGTGTAACACTGGGAAGACCACTGTCATGTCTCCCGTGTCCACACGGGAGCAGGCTTGGGACGAGTTGGACGACAGAAGGCGTAAGCCAAAGGAAAGGGCTCTTCAGCAAGGTCCAGGGAAAGACTTTTCCTTAGGAGTTTGGAAGCAGCAGTTAACATGGAAAACAAGTCCCTCAAAACAAGAATTATTCTTGGGCAGTTCAGTCCCCACCACCATGATCTTGGAATCCTCACTGTCTGTCTTCCTAGGCCAGGCAGGACTGCTCACCCCAAGATCCTCAGAGCCCATCTAGTCCTAGTAAATCCTGAACAACTCATCAGTCGGATGTATGCCCTGCTAAATCGTGCTCCTGAGAGCACTGCCTACTCCTAAAGAGACTGTGAGTGACCATGAGTGGCATGGTAAAGAGGAGCAGGGAGCGGATCCATAGCAGCCTGAGCCAAAACAGCTCTGAGCTGCCACAGCTTTGTCCTCTCCCTGTCCATTCCTTCATTTAGCCAGCAGCAAAGATGGAAAAAACATCTGCTCTTCTCTTGTTTATCAGTCTTTTCAAGGGTTATACTTCATTTGCACTTCAAAGATGGGTCTTTGATGCCATCTGAAGTGTCTCAGGTTTTGAGTGGAGATTTTTCCAACTACATCCTCTAAACGTCCTGAAGTGAAGAGTAAAAAGCAAGGAAGTGGTGAAGGACCATGGCTGGGCTCTCTTTTCACACCACCCCTCTAAAAAGGGGTGATGATGTTTAGGTTAGATAAAGGCGGATGACAAACTCTTTCCTGGTGTACGTCTCCAAGGCATGAATGCCTCTGAGATCGATGGATTTCTTGCCAGTTTTCTGGCCTGTTAGTGCAGTGTTGTGTCTTAAAAGCCCTTGTGATCTCTGCTGAAGGGTGTAAACCCATGCTTGTAAGGAACAGAAGGTGCTTGTCATGTAAGATTAAATGATACTGGAACATTTAAGTGAGACTCCTTTCATATATATGATATTTGAGAGTCAACATTTCTTTTTTTGTAGTTATTGCAGTACAATAAAAGACACTATTGCATGATCCATCAAAATGGTACGTTGGCTCAGTGACACAAAATGAGGCTTAATCACTTCACAATTCTTCTTTGCCCCAATATCCACAGCTGTTGAAAGCTGTTGGGTTACGGCTGTACTAAGACCATGGCCAACAGTTCTGTGATTTGCTTGTTTTCATTTAACTCATAGTGTGTCCCCATCTGTTCTTGGCTTTTGTCATCCTGGAAGACTTTTGGGCCAGAGACTGCCTGGTTCAACATTTCTCCACCACTGAAAAGGGCAAGGTGCTGACCACATTTTGGTCTCCTATCCTTCCCTGCAGTACCAGCAAAATCACAGAGCAGGGAAACACAGCACAGGCTGTTCATCTGAACATAGATGTGTTTGTCTTCAGTGCAGAGAACCGATCCTCACCCAAATAGATAAATTCCCCATCAGATTGTTCTACTTTTTTAAATCAGAGGTCAGTGAATCTCTGCCTCTGCCAGAGGTCATGGCATAGGTGATGGCTTTTAGGAAGCAACACAGGCTCTCTGGTAATTGCTGGGGAGCACGGGCTTAGCTGGAAGAGGAAAGGAACCTCCTATTGCTCCCATTCAGCAGGTCAGTGCATACTGAGCTCCCCTCTCCTGGCCCAGAGCTGATACACTGCTGTAGTACCATCTGCAAAAACCCAGGGGCAACCGCCACATCTTCATGCCCTTTTCAACTGAGAAAGTCCAAGAAACATTTTCTGGAGTTGGCTCTCAACTTCTTCAACTAACCTTTAGCATCTGTATCCAAGGTCATTGATCTGCTACAAGTTTTGACCAAGGAGAAAGATGAAAAGTCCTATCTCCAAACTTCCCTCTGCAGGATGCCACTGTTGCCCGCCTCATTTGCAGGTCTCCTTGTCTGGGGGCTATCTGCCTGCATTTACACCACTGGAGCCTCGTCGACCTCCTCGAAGGCAGAATCACATTCATATTCCATTGCTGCATGCTTCCACAGATAGTTTTGATGCAGATCATTTTCTGATGAGGAGGGTAGTAGATCTCAGTACTATTCAAAGCCTCTAATACTCAGCTGCTCTTGGTAAAATTGTTCTCTCTGTTTCAGGGGAAATAAACACCTACAGGTGGAACATCCCAGAACGATCCGGCCCTGGTAAAACAGATCCAAACTGTATCACTTGGGTTTATTATTCAACAGTGAATTTTGTAAAGGTAACCAAGAAACGGTCATTAAAGATTACATTGCTTTGGCTAAAGCAACCTGCCTTGCACAATGTTTCTGAAAGTATCCCTCTTCTTATTCATGCGAGGACCACAGGCTAGAGGAACGATTTACAGAGCGAGATGCTTTGTCCTCTTTGATAACAGTTGCACATGCCTGAGTAATTTAATCTACTGAAAACCCCAGGGATACACCATGGCAATGCGATTCCCTCCTTAAAGAATAGCTGAAGGGAATCTGGGTGAAGGCAAAACCTTGCTTTGCTACACTAACATAGGGACACACAGAAAGATATCTCTAATCAGACAGTCATGATTTTTTCTCATCTGATAGGAAAATGGAATTTCATCTTTATTTAATCTGTAGTTACTCTGTATCTATTTCATAACTGAATGAAGTAGAAGATTTTTAATGCATATATCTATTTTATTTCAGGACACATACAGTGGTCTGATTGGGCCTCTTGTAGTTTGCAGAAAAGGAATTCTAGATGAAAGAGGTCTAAGGAAGGACATTGATCGTGAATTTACCCTTCTGTTTATGGTGTTTGATGAAAATGAATCCTGGTATTTGAAAGAAAACATTGAAACATACCTTCATAAGGATCCTGATGAGTTTAATTCCACTGAGAACTTCGTAGAAGGCAACAGCAAGCATGGTATGTAAGACTCGGTGGCAGCAGCCAAGAAGACAGAGGTTTATTTTTCACAGCCCTTTTAGGAAGACATTGGACTCAGACTGCAATTACCCAACCAAGTGACAACTTCATCAGCTGCAACTCGGGAAAGAAAAAGATTTCATGAGGCCCAGCCAAGATATTTTTCTAACAAGATAGTTTAATCTAGTACTCATGGGAAGAGGCTGCCCTGCCAGACTTCCCTCATCATGTGGGAGCTGCGTTCCTTGCAGGCTTGTTTTGCTGAATTGTAAGGATGACATTTTAAAACCATGATTGTAGTAGCAACCAGCCCAGGAGCCAGGCAGAACAGCCTGGACAGGGACCGGAACAGCCCTGGCAAAGCAAACTTCACTTTCTACAGATGGTACCCATTTTAGGCAACAACTCTATTCCCTTTTTTTCTGTGTAGCTTCTCAGCATAAATCCTGTTTGTTCAGGAGTTTGCTCTCAACCAGTAAAAAACCTATCCAATGCTCTTCAAGACAGAAAAATGGTTGCTGCTGTGCACTTAGGTGATTTGGCAACTGAAACAAAAATGTGACTGTCTCCATGCAGTGGCAGTGGTCACTACGGAGAGCTCTTGCCCTGGCCACGCATGCGGGTCCCCCCTCTGCCTGGGCACCCCTCCTCCCCGGAGAGAAAGTGCGAAGGGTGCCTGAAGTGGAGCTTACCATCACCCGTACCATGGCCAGTTACTAATCAGTCTCATTTTGCTATTCTTCAGCAATCAATGGGAAGATTTATAACAGTCTCCTGGGCCTAACGATGAATGAAGGTGATAGGACAAACTGGTACTTGATAGGAATGGGCAATGAAGTGGATATACATACAGTTCACTTCCACGCACAGACCTTCATCTTTAAGGTTGGTAAAATTAATCAAAGTAAAACCTTTATAGTGTAATGGGAAATTTCTGCAAAGCAGTCCGAATTCTAGCCTGGTTTTCCAGCTGGGGCATGGATGCTGAGGCTGAGGTCAGTGGAGTTTTGCATGTGAAGGAAATACAAAATGAATGAGATCCTTGCAAAGCTTCTACCACTCTGAAGCTGTTATGAATCATGAATAAATGTCACTATTAAAGGACATGATCAGGTGGGTAAAAATTTATATTTATGCATGGGTATAAGGGAAGATGCAGGGAGGAACTGAGAGAGAGTCTTGCCTGCTTACAGTATGGTTTTATCTTGTGATAGCTTGACACCGGCAGGACTATCCGAAAAATCTGTCTTTCAGAGAAATGCCCATGCTCAACCAGCACTTGAAATCCTCAGCAGGGATGTCCTGTTGTTAATTAATGAATTGATTAAATGAGGGGTGTCCACAGACCTCAGTTACCCTGGATGAAGCATACTAGAAACATGTAACAAGAAGCATTTGATCTGTCTTGAGGAGCCCAAAGTCTAACTGGAATATTTCAGTGCCCATGGGGGGTCTTGGGGGCAAGACTCTTACGATGCTGGCTTTGCCTTACCACAGACAGATAAGGACCACAGAGGAGATGTGTATGACCTTTTTCCTGGGACCTTCCAAACAGTTGAGCTCGTGGCAGAAAACCCTGGAACGTGGCTTCTGCACTGCCACGTAGCCGATCACATCCACGCTGGCATGGAGACGACCTACACCATCAATAAATCAGGTGCAGTATCAGAAACATGTCCGAGGACTTGGAGGTGGCATCACAGCAGATGTGATGGAAGGCAGGGAGAAAAGGAAGAGAGCTAATGTCAACTCTGCACCCTACATGCCAGTGGGAAGCACCTCTAAATCACTGCCACGACCAGTTAGCATCGTCTAGGGCCAGGACAAGCACCCCTCATGACATGGCAAGAACAGTAATCTTTGCTGCACTCTGCAGCTTAAACAGCTGGTGCTTCACAAGAGCCCCTCTAAGACAGCAGCAGCCATTCGTCACCCTCAGGTGGTGCAGAAGACAGCTGCACAGCTATTTTTGAGCCTTGTTGCCACGTGATGTATGGGAGGGTTTGCAGACTGGCACAGCGCTGGTTCCTCCCTGCGATCGCTGCTGGCTCACGGGGCTGTTCGAGCTCCTTCCTGCACAGGCAGAGACCAGCTGAGACAGGTACAAGATGCTCCAGAAAATGATTGTTCATCCTGTCCAAGAAATAGGTGATCTTTTGCAAAGAAAAGTTGGTAAACTCTCTGACTGGTGCTGGTCCCTTCCACCACTTGTGAGAAGTGCTTTGTGAACCTCTTCACATCACATAATTTCATTTAATAACTGGGTGCAGCGTCTCCTGCCTGGGTCTGTACTGTGCTTGCTATACTCCTCCACAGGGGCTGCAACAGCTCCAGCAGGCACAACTCATATGTGTAACCCTGTAGCAGCTGGAAGACAAACATAAAGCCAAACATAGCCAAAATACTCCTTCCTTGGACATGGTGTATTTATTTTATGCCACATCTTCATTCAGGCTGTGAAACTTCAAATGAACAAGCAAATGCAGAACTGAATCACAGAACCATAGAATGGTTTGAGATGGCAGGGACCTTTAAAGGTCATCTCGTTCCAACCCACCTGCCATGGGCAGGGACACTTTTGACTAGACCAGGTTGCTCAACGCCCCATCCGACCTGGCCTTGAGCACTGCCAATGATGGGGCATCCACAGCTTCTCTGGACAACCTGTGCCAGGGCCTCATCCACCTTCATCACAAAAAATTTCTTCCTTATGTCCAATCTAAATCTACCCTCTTTCAGTTTAAAGTCATCGCCCCTCATCCTATCACTACAGTTAGTAGTGAAGTAACAGAGGTGCCTATAGAGAAGGTGGATGTTGCCCATGGAGCTGCCCAGAGCAATAGCTGTGTTGATCTAATCAGGATTTCTGTTCAGGGCTACAAGGTAGAAGGAATTAAATAAAATCAGGGGTACTTTTCCAGAAGACAAAAAGTGTTTATTAAGGCTTTCAATTTCACTTTGCTTTTTCTTTCTCTGCACAGAGAGAGAAGCTCCTTCAGAAGGTGGACTCACAACTGGAGCATACGATACAGCTACTGCAAAAAACAGGACCACTGAAGAGGGTAAGGATTTCTTAAAACGTCATTTAAAACTCTTCAGGTTTATGCTGAATTCTTATGAATTATGCTGATTTCTTATGAACTATTTTTCTTTTAACAGATGATGACAGCAAAGGGGGCAATTTTTTTGGCAAAACTTTGAGTCCTGGAGAAGCCAGCCTGATACTCACAGCCTTCTTTTTCATTGGACTGGTTCTGCTGTCAGCAATATTAACCATCTTCTGCCTCATTGCCCACCAAGGAAGCAGGATCCATTACACAGTTCTGCATGACAAAAGTGCACTTCTAACAGATTCCCCGTAGATCCCCGCTTTTAACATACATTCGCAGAGCCGCACCGGATTTCATGACATGCTGCTAACAAAACTGGAGACATACACGGATAGTCCTACCCCGCAGCCAGCGGTCACACGCGTGAACGTGAGCTGTAGGGTTCAGCTCCGAGAGCCACGTACCACCCATCACCGTTTCCACTCCTCTGGAGTTCAGCTGAGCTTCGCCTGAGATCAAATCTGGCAGCCGAGCAGAGCAGCTCACCTCTCGGCACCCACACCGGCTGCACGGCGTTTCCACGGGAGGAAGGAGCGGGCAGCGTGGCGTCCCTGCGCTCTGTGCAGAAACACGGGGTTCGTGCTAAGGAATAAATACCGCCAGGGACTGTTATAAGCGTGCCGGCTTCTGACGGAGCAGGCGTTAATCTGGAAGTCCCCGTGGCTTACCAAAGTCTGGCTTAATGAATTCATTGACATTTAAGCGATTTTCTTTTTTTTGCCCTGTTACATGAAGAAACTGTGTGTTTGGGACAGATTTTTAAAGGCATTTAGGGACCTACCAATATAATTTAGCACCTGATGGAGTTCAGCAGTGCCCCTGTTGTTAGTTTCTAACACCTTTTTTTAATGCCTTTAAAAGTCTAACCCTGAGCAACCTCTGAGAAAGTTAGTTGACTTTGTAACTGCTGATCGTTGTGGTCCCGATTCTGCACCTCTTCTTTGCACCGAGTAGCACCTCACTCCATACCTGTAACGAAGCCATCAGGAGGCCAATCCCTGTGCTCTGCGAGGAAGACAGGCAGAATCAGGCCACGTTTAGTGATACTTGAATATTTATAGCTCATTTTTAATTAGATAGTGCTCACCCTTGCCTACTCATGTGGGCTACAGCTCTTGCCGAGGAACTCCAGAACAAACACGTCTGTGAAGCTGTTCATCCAAATTTGATCTTGAATGTAAATGCAAGTTGCTGTATTTTATTTTATTTTTTCCACTTCTGTATTTTGAAGTACGTTCAAATGTAGGAAACTTTACTGCCCATCACTCTTGTTGTAGCTTAATGGTGTCCTGGGTTTCTGTCCAGTTAACCAATATGTTGATGTTTCTTGGATGTTTCTCGGTTATTTCTTGATTCTTTTTTTCCTCAGTCTTTTAGGAGTGCACACATGAGGCAGAACTGCAGGACTGAGCCCAAAGAGGAGTTACACCACAGCAACAAACACTTCCAAGCTCCTTCTCTAAATCTTCCCTTTGAGCTGACAAAAACAGATACTCTCAGCCCTTTCATCTTTCTGTTTTGTAAACATTAAAATTGAGGTCTCCTGTTCTGTGCAAAACCACTGTCTATGCTCTATGCAGAACATTTGCTCTCTGTATACAAACAAAATCAAAGCCTTTCACCTAAACATACACTGTTAATAAAGGAAATTATTTGGTACTTCCTTTTAGACTAACTAACGTGTCTGACTTTCTAGAAACAGAATCAGAAGTATATTTTGACCATAGAAACAAGCCAGCCAAAGTGACTACAACAATAGGAAAAGTCTGGTTATTTGTATGAACCTTCTGGCACAGTTCATTTCATCTGGCACGCTTCTTAGCTGGATGGTGGCTGTGAAACAAGAACGAAGCCTTCAAAGGTCCTCAGGGCCTCAGGACGTCCCTGCTGCTTGCCCAGGTGACACAGCCTGTCATGGAGAGCGTGAAGTATCACAGACAATGTAAAGCACTGCGTCTACCATTGCCCTCCCGGTGCAGCAGCGCCGTGGCCAGCCGTGCCCTGACTCCTCCGGTGAAGGACAGCATCTGCGCTGGGCTGAAGGACCAGCGGGAACAGAGGGCAAAGCAACCAAACAAGCAAAGGAAGAAAATGGACAAGTCATCAGGACAGGCGTGTTCTCCAGCGAGCGCAACAGGCCCTCGAGTATGAAAAATCGGGATTACAGACTTGGGTAGGAGTTAGAAGCTGTCCTAGCAACAGAAGCTCAAAAGGTGACAAATGCAAGAGCAATCTTTACAAACTTTCCAGAGCAATAAGCAGCTCTGACACCCACGCAATGCAAGTTGGATGAAACTATTAAAAAAAACACCTGAGAAAAGTGTCCAAAAGAACAAAACAGATCATGGAAGAATCAATGCTTTTTTTTTTTTTTTTTTCTCTCAAAGAAAACTGTGCCTCAGAGAGGCTTTTGAAGGACTCAACATGTAGGTAAGAGACCTGGACGAAAGTAGCCTGTTTACATTTTTACATTTCCATAGGACATTTGAGCAGGTCCTTAGTCAAAGCTTCTTAAAGAAATTAAATCACCAGGGGAGGAGAGGAAGGGTCCACGGAGCCTAAATAACTGGTCAAAAGACAAAAATAAGCAGCCAGATTTCATGCAGAAAGTCACTCGTGGGGTGCTGCAAGGACCTTTGCTCTTCACCGTTTTCTCTAAGGGGTGTGAGTAAGGATGACCAGGCTGAGTGACAATCATAGGTATGTGTAGCATGAAAAATGCGTGACAAAAAGATAAAATTTCATACTGATGTATTTACAGCTGTGCTTGTGGAAAAAAGCAATCCCAGCCTTGCGTGCTTCAGACTGTCTAAGCATCCCAGAAGTGGGATCTTTGCTGCGATAGTTGAATGACAACGTTAGCTCAAGTACCCTTTAGCGGGCAGAAAGGCCACCTAATATTAGGAATCAGTAGGGAATACGAAGCGAGCAAACCAGAAAACCACTTAGTACCATTACACAGATGTCTGGGGCACCTGCATCTTGAATGCAGCGTGAGTCACGAGCCCCGGCCCCATCCAGGAGAGGACACAGCAGCACAAAAACAGCACAGCAAGAAGAAGAAAGGGAATCAGTGTTGTAGAAGAGTTTCCGTATGAGCAATGATTTCCCTGGATGATGGCTTGGAAAAATGGAAAGGACAATTGAAAGCAGATAGGACAGCAGCTTCATAAAAGAAAGGTTGAGTGGAGAAGGGAACAATTTGCCCCTTTTGGCAGAAGCAGTATGAGCTCGGGGAGCCCTACAAAGCACAGCAGGGGAGGTAGCTCTGTACGGGGTGGACAGGCACCTCCGCAACTCCTGGGCTGAGGGGGCTGAGGGTGCTCCGAGCTTACAGAGCTTCAGAAAGCAACTGGGAAAATGTGAGGGGGAAAACAGCGTAAGGGTTATTAAAGGTGAAGGTACTCCACTGGCTCCCAGAAAAATTGACTGGAGATGTGGCGATGGAGACCAAACGCTTTGAAATGCCACAGCAGATGGTGGTAGGTATATTCAGGGCTTGGAGCATCTGCCAGATGAGGTAGAATCACAGAATGCTTTGCGTTGGAAGGGACCTTTAGAGGCCATCTAGCCCAACCCCCCTGCAGTGAGCAGGGACATCTTCAACCAGACCAGGTTGCTCAGAGCCCCGTCCAACCTGGCCATGAATGTTCCCAGGGATGGGGCATCGACCACCTCTCTGGGCAACCTGTGCCAGCACCTCACCACCCTCATGGTAAAAAAATCCTTCCTTATATCCAGTCTGAATCTGCCCTCTTTCAGTTTAAAGCCATTGCTCCTTGTCCTGTCACAACAAGCCCTGCTGAGAACACTTTCCCCATCTTTCCCACAGGCCCCCTCAGGCACTGGCAGGCTGCTGTAAGGTCTCACTGCAGCCTTCTCTTCTCCAGGCTGAGCAGCCCCAGCTCTCCCAGCCCGTCCTCGCAGCAGAGGTGCTCCAGCCCTCGGACCATCCCTTTGGCCTCCTCTAGCCCCGCTCCCGCAGCTCCGTGTCCGTTCTGCGCCGGGGGCTCCAGACCTGGGCTCCTGATTCAGGTGGCGGGGAGCGAGCTGGGGCCGCTCAGCCGGGAGCAGCGGCGGCTCGGAGGGGGTTTTACCCGAGGGGGGGTA
>Ga0065711_1038723_pt1 | contig 18477 bp, 13 predicted proteins | sample Hoacrofraction12_FD_59098 | JGI IMG/M metagenome (GOLD analysis project Ga0065711, IMG submission 59098) | Hoatzin crop microbial communities from Cojedes, Venezuela - Epithelial fraction 12 v2 (version 2) | ecosystem: Host-associated > Birds > Digestive system > Esophagus > Crop | place...
CGCTGGTCCTGTCCAAGAGAGCGGGTCTGTTGTGCGAGTTTTTGTCGTATTTTCTCCTTATCTGTATCGTTGTTGTTGCTGTTCCCTTTGTTTGCTGTTCTGTTAAACTGCCCTTATCCCGACCCACCAGTTTCTGCCTGTTTCTTTCCATTCTCCTGCACACCGTGGCGGGGGGAGGGGCGGCCGTGTGGCGCTTTTGTTGCCGGTGGCAGCCGAAACCAAAACACAGTCATTTTAGACCACAGGCAACATAAGGTAATCAGGAACTGTAGCATAGTTTTGGATGGACTTATCAATGAAAGTACTTTTAAGGAAGAGCTATAATAATATTTTTATGATTAAAGATATAGAAACCCAAAGATTGTACAAAGTCTAGAGAAAATTTCCCTCAACCTCCTTAAGAGGATGTTTGTTTTGCATAGATTTCTCTTGAATTCCAACAAATTGTGCCTAAGCTACAAAAAGTTCCCTGCATGTTTAGGAAACATGAACTCGTATTTCTCATCCTCAAATTATAGAACGGGAAAGTATCATAGAACCATAGGTTGGAAAAGACCTCTAAGATCATCAAGTCCAACCCAACACCACCGTGCCTGCTAAACCATATCCCAAAGTGCCACATCTACACGTTTTTTGAACCCCTCCAGGGATGGGGATTCCACCACCTCCCTGGGCAGCCTGGTCCAACGCCTGACCAAAGGCAGCAATCACCACATGATTTTTCAGTCACTGCATTTCAGAGTATAAATGTCTTTCTGCTCCAGTTTTTAGAGGCCTTCCCAATAAATTCATACCATAAACACAGCTTCCCATTACAAGGGAAATGAACCCTGACACAAAGATTGAACCTGCAAAATTAGTGAACTCCAGAGCTCTGTTTCCTCAGTAGCCCTTCCCTCTGGGTCCCAGTCTCCCCATTCCGCCCAGTGCTCTGACTGCCTGTACCACACAGCATTAACAGTGCAAACTCCGCTTGGTAATTAGAGAGGTAGACAGAGCGCTGTCAAAATGGTTATGCTCTCACCTGCGTTTGTGTTCAGATTCTAATTTTTCTGTAAGAAGGGGACGAACAGAAACCTGATTTACTACAATCATAACAAGCATCTCTGCTGCCCTTACATATATCTCAAAATACTCCAAGTGTGTTTCAGATGAACCTCAGCTGATGTATGCACAAGAGACATGTTCAGAGAAGATGCAGGTCATAAACAACCAATGAACAGGAATTTCAGCAGGGTTTCATATATCAGAGCATTTTGTATTTTTTCTTCTCTGACATAAGAGTCACCTCTTAAAGAGCTGCTTGGAGAAAAGATGCTCCTTAGCTGAAGCCCTGTATATAAAGCTTTAAAGCAAAGCTTACACTGGTTAATCTACAGCTCCTTTAAAACAGAGTTTATAATGACAGAATTTTAGCTACAGATCATAAATAGCTATCTCAAAATAACAGTGGTACCTTTTGCTGCCTGTATTTATAAAATGTGACCTTGGTTAAGTGACTAAGTTTCTACTCATTCAGGTAATATTGCTGACACAAAGGATCAGTTGTTTTGGAAGGGAAACCATGCATAATTCCCACTATTCGAAAGATAGATTTTCAAATGTATTTTTGAGACCGTGTCATGGAATATGTTCCGATATTTAGCAATAAATCTTATCCTTATACTATATTTGGCTTCCATTTATCATACTTCTTATGTGTCAGCCTTCTTAGCAAAACAGCATGTTGAACTGTGTTAACTACTGTAAGTTGCAGCAGTTCCATTATTATGCCCATAAGCAAATTTCCAGTGTTTAAGTAAAACCTAAGTAATATTTTACAGTTACTCATATTCCAGCAGAAGACCTCTGAAAGGATGCAAGTCCCTAAACTACCAAATTTCTTGTAAACACAATCACACAAGCAGGTAAGCATTAAACTGGTGGTTAGTTAATAGAAATAATATTTATGTTTCTGATACAAGTCAGGTCTAACACTGCACATCTGAATTTGTCACAGCCGGGTATCTGCCACTCAAGGAAACAGAAATCAATTTTCTGAGAAGAACCTAAACCATGTCCCGTGTTTGGCACTTCAGCCTCCAGAAATTCCACAACAAAAGATCAAACTCAGCAAGTTATTTCCAAACTTAATCAAGTTTGACTGGCACCAACTTTGAAATGAAAGCCAGTACTCACTTAAATTTAAGAGTTGCAAAGACTACTTCTAATATAAAGACGCTACAAATTTTTATTACAGACTGCTACATTCTCTACAAATGTTTAACGCAAGCACCAAAAAATTACCAGGATTTCCGAGTTAATTTGTATATTGTTCAGCAGGATCTTTACCTGTAAGCATCTTAAGTAATTTTTCTAACAAATCAAACTAACCTTTCACTGTGAAAAGCAAGAAATGCTGGATTAGGTACAGACTAAGACTGGCATTTCTGTGCTGATGTACAGCTATAGCTTTATTATTCTTATTCATCCTTCCTGGAATTAAGTTTTAATTAAATAGTATTTATTAAAAGTATGTACTTTTGACCAGATCATATTTTTAGGTGTCATGCTCAGGTTCAGAGTGATGGAATAGTGAAACTCCATTTCCAGAGATGATTATCTCTCTGGTATTCAGACGGAACACATGGACACAGGACAAAGTATTTCTAATAGTGTAGTCTGAAGAACAATAAGGCAATGATCCCACATCTTCACCAAGGAGCTACACTCAAGCCACATAAAGTCCACCTACATCCTTGTGCAAAGTGCTTCCAGCCAACTCAGAGCAGATTTTTCACTCTCGTTAACAGCTGACACACAAGCCTCTTTCCACTGACGAGACACATGGACACAGAATTAAGTTTTTCTGAGCAAAGTTCTAAAGCTCTAATCCTGCAAATTTGTACACATCATTCTTAACTGGATACAAGTACTTACTTTTGAATTTTCTCAGCGATCTCAGTTCCCTTAGCCTTTGACAATACACTTTTCCAAAATTTAATCCATTTTCAACAACTTTGCAGACCATCCTACATTACCACAACAATCAATCACAGTGTTTATAAACACACCAAAAACCAGCTTGCCTTGGCCTCCCCCCCAGTACTACATATGTTTACCCAATGCGTGATGATGGCTTATACAGACATGATCTAGCGGGCCTACACTGAAGCTTGCCCTCACTAGAACAACAAAACCCACCCAAGACTGGCAAAGATTCAGAGGGGCTAGTTCATACGATGTCACTTACAGTGACAGTTCAAACCTTCAACTGCAGAACATGCAAAGCTTTCATGCTTTTGAAATTAAGAAACACAGGAATATTCCTTCTTACATCTCAAGTAATTCAGTGTGGATGATGACAGTGATGTTAAAACTGAATCTCTTCCCCCCCCAGTAGTTTCAGTAACTTGCCTTGGAGTTATGGAAAGTATGAAGTACTTATTCTGAAAGTACAATGTATTCATTCTCAAGATGCCAAAGTTTATTTAACATACATCTGCCAGCACCCTACTGAGAGGACGATGAGGTTGATAAGATCATATGAAAGAGTTCTTGTAAATTTATAAATGGGCCACTAATGTAAAGAAAAATTAAAACGAAGACTCAACAAAAGTAAGAAAAAAGGCCACCAATTTACAGCAGAATCCAGTGTCTGAAATGCAGCAGAAATCAAGATGCTGAATACCAAATTGCAGTGCCAAGATGCACGGACATGCAGCAGTCCATTTCAAACCTTCATTGTACCCACTAGGAACGTACTCTGTTTCTACAATATAGCTTTAGCACAGCAATCCCACACGGAGCCACTGAGTAACAATCAAGTATTCTCCTGAAAACTCAGTATTTACTTAGTCCCAAGTGGCTAAAACAGACAGAACCCAAATTATTTAGCACATTACTCTTACACCCAAAACGTTCTGAGGGTAAATCCTTAGAGGAAACCCCGACTACATCAATAAAATTCCACCTTCACGGAACAAGAAAACCAGGATACACAGCGTTTGTAACATACTAGTACGTGAAGAGAGAACACACGGTTAACAGTTGCTAAACTAAATTGGGAAAACAACATGCCTATGTTTTGAAGACGCAAATACATCTCTATGGAAGCAGAACATTTTTTTCTTTTTCTCAAAAAATAACATCTTCCATATGCCATATTATCAAAATCTGACAGACTGTCTGAAAATACTAACCGGCTAACGCCACACTAATGGTGAAATCCATTCCTCAAAGAAAAGCAACTGTTAAAAATATTAAACATGAAGAAAGACTGAGGTATTACTTCATTTATGTCATGAATATTGTCAGTCACATAGAAAAAACACGAATAAAAATAAGAGCAGTTTCTTCCTGACACTCCTCATTCGGACTTGCTTTCCAGTCATAACTCTTGGAAATTTTACCCGTCTGGCCTAATTTTTTCCGAAACAGGATATACTGACTTCAACCATTAACACATGAAGTCAAGAAATAAAGCATTTCCTTAAATTAGAAATTGGGCAGAAAGGTAGCATAAGCAGCGTGCTTACAAGGACAAATGTTTTGTATCATTCTATTGAACAGCACTTTCCTTAAGTAACTTTAAAGCCAAAAAGACATGCATCCAGAGGTTAGGAAGTGCCAAAAGTAAAGGCTGAGGAAGATAACCTCTTCTGGCATTTTTAAACTTCTGAATACTTGACTTTGAAACTTGTATGCGCTAAAAATATAACATATGCACAGTTTTATATATGTATTATTCAGCCAATAATGTATCAGTGATATCACAAAACATTTTTATGTTGTAAATTTTATATCATAATAAAAAATGAGACCATACCTGTTTTGCAGTCTTGTGTGTTCCCTGAGCCACCCTCTTGGTTTTTCCACCAGCTTGCCATTTCGATTTTCCTGTGGGAGAAGCAACTGTTTTAATCAACAATAACGATTTTACGTACATAGAGCATTCTAAAATGCACATATCTCATCTCGCAATGTACTGCTAGTGGTACAATTTATGAGTTAAGAGGTTTGTAACATTGTATATGCCAAATATATATTCCCCAGTTCAGATAATGCCATAAAATACACAGAAAAAGAAAAAAATTACAAAGAAAGGCAAGAATTACAGACTTCATAACGCAAAGACAACCTTAAGTGCTTAGTACCTCTGAAAATCGTATCATTACAAACTACCAGCCAAATATGATACCAGTTTTCTACATAAACTAAAAAAAAAGTCTGCTCTTGAATGACTGTTCAGTCAGATATTACAGAATTAAAACAAGGAATATCTTTCTTAAGAAAAACAAAGGTAATAATTTAGTTTTTCTTGAACTGTTCAAACAACCTACCAGTAGATTTCTGTATTTTCTGCCAAGAAAGGTAGGGAAAAGCAGAACTTAGGACTAGATTTAGTACATCTGCATTTAGGTAGCCAAAGGAAGAGAGAAAAACATTCACAGAGCACAAGTCACTCCCCTTAAGATTTCAAATGCCTTCTAAATTGTACCTGTCTCCCCCCACTGCTGACATGAAGTGATTTCAGCAATTACGCTTCCAAAATCACTTTAAATTCCCACAGTCATAACGGATTATTTCAGGGCTCAGTGCTATAGTGTTGGCAATTTCTTAACTGAATAAGAGATATCTTTGCATAGATAAATTCGTGTTAGCCTAGACCTACCTGACATGTTCGCATTTAATCTTTGAGATTTGCTCAGGGGTAATTTAAAAAAAAAATATTCAGTTTTATTCCTCCACCTTAGTATTTAACTTGCACAACATGAAAATCACGGGATCCAATTACCAAAAACGTAAGCAAGTAAGATAAAATACTAACTATGGCAGAAGTACTCCCTAGCACTGACTACATCTAAGTAAAAGTTTCAAGATTATCTAGCTGGATGAAGCCAAGCAAATAAATACATTGGTTAAACATAGTTCCTTCCTAGACCATGGAGATCATTCTCCAATTTCAGAATTGTCCAGTTGAGTTTTTAACAGTTCTTAGGCCAAATTCCCTAACACAGTCCAGCTGTTTTACACTGCTCTGGCTATGTACAGCAGCTGTAAACCTTTCTTAATCAAGCAGCTGCACAGCTGGTTTGCATCATTGGCTGTACCAGGGAACAAGGCCCACAATTTTAAAACAAATTTAAAATTATTTGCTTGATAATTCATTTTTTAAATGCTACACTAGCCAAAACAGGTAAAAATTAATATATTGAACTCAACTTAGGAGCATTCAGGAAGATATTTGATTCAGCTACCGTATGTATAAAAACTTCCTATTCACTGAAATGCTTAAACTGAGGATCAGTTCCATGTCAGATTTATGATAACTGAAATATTTCAATCACCAGCGTCTCTCTTCTGAGATGACTTATGTTCTGCAAAGACAAGATTTTGAATGCAGTGGCACACAGAACTTGCACAGTGAAAAGGCTTACAAACAAACATGGGTATGTTAAAATTAAAAAAGGGCAGATGAACAGGAAAAAAAACGTGCAGTCTCTTCAGATTCTACAAAAAACAGCATTCTAATCCATCATCTAAGAACCGGGAAATGTCTGAACAAGACCCCTGTAAAGCCAAAAGCTAATTTTCAGGCACTTTCTATATAAGGCAGACACTTAGAAAAAACAAAACTTATGTAACTACCAGGTTTTGCAAACTTTAAAGCAAATAATGTGTGGCAAGGACTAATTTTTTCTTAAGGTGTCTGGGCCAAAAAGTTTTGTCTTCAAGCAGCAGCCGCATTTCCCAGATTTATTAGTCTTTGTCTTCTAATAAATGCCTCTGGTTATTTGAAGATGTCTTCGTTTCTGTTTTCGTCTTTTTATATTCTCAAGAAGTGACAACACAAGTGAAATGCTCAATGGTTATCCCTACTTTCAGTGACTACTGGTATGTAGCTACACAATTCTAGCATTGTTCCGAGATGCACAGGAACTCAATGACATATGAAGGGCATTATCTGCTAGGAATTTGCTGAATTTTAAGGAAAGAACAAGAGTGACCAAAGACAATCATCTCCTTAGCTATTAAGTTGCCAATGTGAAATACATAAATTAACAAACTTTTGCAGCATTCAAGGAGCTACAGTCATATTTTACATTGAAGTCCACTTCCTCAGTCTGGAAATTAAATATGAAGCACACAGGGTTTATGATTCGTGAAGACTTCCTGTCACAAAAAGCTGAGGTGCTAACATCTCCAAAAAAATAAAAGCCCCTGACAAACTATTTTCAAAAGCCATCTTTTATACTAACAATCTCAACAATCATCCCTCCCATCTCTCTCTTTTGGATAGTTTTGCTGATACGAGAAATGTGGGAATCACCTTTAAATTTAGTAATTAACAGCAGCCCTTATTTCTGTTCTCACTATGCCAGAGATCATCTGTGTATTTAGTTTCAGTGCCACTGACACTGCTTGTCCTCAGACCTTCAGCAGGAATGATAACAATTTTCACTTACATTTCTTTTCATCTTCTTGAATGAATCTGAGGATGCAGTCAGGTAAGCGTTCTGTTGTTTTCCTCTAGTTCTTATACAGAGTCTGAGAAATTCACTCGGTCACCTCTCTTCCTGCGTGCATCTGTCAAACCTCCACGGCAGCTAGCCTACGTCACAGTGCCACTGCTATGTACAACCAGTCTGTACTCCAGAATCTACCTCACTAGCCCAGCTGGTGCAGTTGTCCATCTCAAGAAACATCTCTACAAAAATGAGGCTTGGATAAGACCTGGTTGCCTGAAGCTCATTTAAAGTAGGGCAGAGGCATCTGCCTGGAGGAAGCAACCAGACGGGACTGATTATCTTTGACCTCTTAATTGAAGCATATTGAAGTTTCCAATATTATTATAAACCATATCTTCTTAGAAGTCTGTAGAGCAATAGTAGCAACAATTTTTCTAACCATACAATGCTAAGGACCTGGAGAAATTACTGCCTTCAAGCATGGATATACCCACAATTCTCCACGTTTTTACACCTCCAGACTGAATTACGGCAATATATTTTGTAACAAACTACTTTTACAAATCACTGTCATTGTCTCTACCCAGAATGTAACGGCCCTGTATTCACCTACCAGCACTAGACTGGATTCCCATTCATTTCAGTGAAATTCAAAGTTTGAAACTTACAAGCCTTAAAGAGGACCCTTCCCTTCGTGTTATATTTTGCCAGTTACAATCAGATCCAACGTTGCTATGGCTTACACACAATGTTTTCAGTCACGACTCTCAGAACTTCTTCACTTGGCCAAAGAGAGCCAAGTTTCATGACTTTCATCCCATACTGCAATATCTACTTACTCCATCAGGCTCTGGCTAAAGCAGCAGATGATACTGCAGGCTCCCCAAAGTGTGCCAGGTACCTTTCAACCCATAAAATATGTTTCCTTACCCTGAAATGCTTAATCTACAAATGAATTCTATATGGCGAGAGCCCAAATGACTTTAAACAAATAGGAAATCAGAAGGGAATAGTTACAAATACAAGATTATCCAATTTTTTGACACATCTCTTACAGTTCCCAGTTCCCAAGGTACCTTACCTTCTATTAACATTTAAATGTCAAGCCTCTCAGATGTTTTAACTGGCACTAATATCACAGCTTACATCTTGTAATAAAATTCATGCGTAGTGCTTATCTGCACGCAGTGCCTCAAATCTCCTGCTAGGCATATAAAGTAATTACAAAGGAAAAAAATCTGAAATCTTCTTTTAGCATGGTCACAGCCTTCCAAGGTGGGCAAGGTCTAAGTGACTGCAATAAGCAGGCAATTGGTGGCCACAGGTTTGGAATACAAATTGAATTCTGGAGACAGAGTATCAGATTAGTGAATTTTTTAGTTGTAAGACTCTCCTCCTAGGACACAGTCAACTGTTAGCTAGTCTATCCAACAAAATCTGCTGCATATTAATGAATTCTGTGAAGCAGTATCTTAATTTCAATAGTCAAAATGTGCTAACAGTCACTGTCTCTTCTAGACCACTGCCATCGTGTTTTGGATTTTCTCCTGTCACTGATCTGTATTCTTGAATTTCACATCCGACATAACAATGGTGCACGCTGCTCCAAAACGTGAAACAGAAGTGCCACTGCCATTCCAGAAATCTCTGTCCTTTCTAAGGAAATATTTCTTATCGATGGGAAGTACATACTTCCATGAAGGAACTGGAAGGTTTTGACTGAAATTCTTTTCATTATTGCTCTTTTGCCCATGTCCTCCATAGAAACACAAGTCTTTCAGCGGAAAAGTTAAACGGTAAGAAGGACACAAGTACACAATTTTTTAAAGGAAACAGAAAGGATACAAACTGAAAAATTAATCCAGCATTGTAATTTACTGACCCTCTCTAATACTACCACTAGTAAAAGCAAATGCCCATACCCTCACTGTTCTGCGGGGGGGGAATCTCATAATGAATAACAGTATATAATACAAAATGTTAAATCACACACTGTTACTGCCAAGGCAATACCTCTGAATGTTACAAGCAGAAGAAACCGCACAAAGACAAAATTCTGCTTTGTACAGAAGCACTGCAGGATTGGCTCAGGCAACCTGAACCTTTGGCCTGATTTACACAACCCCTGCATGAGTTAGAACTGTCCTAATTCATAATACTGCTGTATCATTCCTCAGGGACACAACACATACTGAAAGATCAGCATAAAACGAATCAGAGCTCACTGACACCAACATATATACCCTCTATGCCAAGACAAGGGTCAAGAGAGAAAGGATCTGGCTCTGCCAGACTTTCATTAGCCACAAGCTCCTTTCCACAGCGAAATTCTCCATCAGGCATTATCATCAGATTCTTTGTACTGTGCAGAAAGGTCAGCCTATGATTTAATGAAGAAATTTTAAAAAGAAGAAAGCACCATTGACAAAAAGTTTAAAAATTACACTGGTGCTAATACGACCAAAAGAAGGAAATTAATAGAGCTACTGGGATTTTAATTATCGTACATAACAACTACTTCATGAAGGCTAAAAATTCACTTTTACATTTGTTCTTCACATTTTAGCAGAAAATGTTAGAGCAAACATTCATCTACAACTCACATACACACATTTTTAAGGAAGAAGTCTTACTTGAAAGTTTCTAAAAGAGTATTACAAGCAAGGTAGTATTAAAAAATAACACTTTTTAAAGAGAAATTGCATCAACTCACAAGTAGCTCAAAAATACTGTTAAAAATATACTCCATGTTCCTTCTGCATATACTCATTCATATTACTACCTTCCCCAAAAGTGTAATTCAGAATCTATAAATTCTTCAGGGCCCCGATTCTGTTCTGCCTAAATGACCCACATGACTAGTCCAATAATATCAGCGGATCTACTAACATGCTCAAGAACATGCAGGCAAATGTAAGACTAGCAAATAGATAAATGCATCTTCTGGAAACAGATGTAAAAAAAGCTGCCACAAGAACACAGAACTGGCCCACTTAAAAATCCACATATTCATAGAAGCATTAAGGTTGGAAAAGACCTCTAAGATCATCCAGTCCAACCATCACCTCAACACCACCGCGCCTACTAAACCATGTCCCGAAGTGTCACATCTACACGTTTTTTGAACCCCTCCAGGGATGGGGACTCCCCCACTGCCCTGGGCAGCCTGGTCCAATTCCTGACCACTCCTTCAGAAAATAAATTTTTCCTAATATCCTACCTGAACCTCCCCTGACGCAGCTTGAGGCCATTGCCTCTTGTCCTATCGCTAGTTATTTGGGAGAAGAGACCAGCACCCACCTCACTACAACCTCCTTTCAGGTAGCTGTAGAGAGCCATAAGGTCTCCCCTCAGCCTCCTCTTCTCCAGACTAAACAACCCCAGCTCCCTCAGCCACTCCTCATAAGACTTGTTCTCCAGACCCTTCACCAGCCTCATTGCCCTTCTCCAGGCATGCTCCAGCCCCTCAATGTCCTTCTTGCAATGAGGGGCCCAAAGCTGAGCACAGCACTCAAGGTGTGGCCTCACCAGTACCAAGTATGGGGGTGTCACGGAGGATGAACCGGACTCGACATGACGATCAATGTGATCAGGTACAAGCCGTTTACTAGCCCCAGATAGCTCACATTTATATCCCCCATTACATATGCGGTGATCTCCCATTGGCAATAATCAAATTAAATCACATAGCAACCCGATTATGTTTGGTGTGCATTACTTGTTCACGCGCTGTGCTCGTGGCTTTCTTGCCAGGTGGCAAGTTCCGCTTCAGTATTCTGGACTCATTTTTCTTTGCATTCATTCCTTTGTTTATACCACCATTTGTCCTCTAGATGCCCTTGCGGCCTTATACTAAGGCTTCATGGCCTCATAGAGAAAATGCTGGATTGCTCACATGTCCCCAGTCCTTTAATGCTTCATCCTCCACATGGGGGCATGATCACTGCCCTATTCCTGCTGGCCACACCATTCCTGATCCAAGCCAGGATGCCGTTGGCCTTCTTGGCCACCTGGGCACACTGCTGGCTCCTGTTCAGCCGGCTGTCAACCAACACCCTCAGGGCCTTTTCCACCATGCAGCTTTCCAGCCACTCTTCCCCAAGCCTGTAGTGTTGTGTGAGGTTGTAGTGACTCAAGTGCAGGACCCAGCACTTGGCCTTATTGAACCTCATACGATTGGCCTCAGCCCATCGATCCAGCGTGTCCAGATCCCTCTGCAGAGCCTTCCTGCCCTGAAGCAGAGCAACACTCCCACCCAACTTGGTGTCCTCTGCAAATTTACTGAGGGGGCACTCAAACCCCTCATCCAGATCATTGATAAAGATGCTAAACGAGACCAGACCCAAAACTGAGCCCTGGGGAACACTACTCGTGACCGGCCGACAACTGGATTTTAACTGGTTAATTATCTTGTAACTTAGACATAATTTTTCATAGAAATATCTTTTCCACTGGCAGAATCTGAGAACAGCTGAGGTCGGAAGGAACCTCTAGAGATCACCTAGTCCAACCTCCCTGCTTAAAGCAGGGTCAGCTAGAGCATGCTGCCCAGGACTATGACCAGTCATGTTTTGAGCATCTCCAAGGACGAAGATTGCTCACAGTTTCTCTAGGCGACTTGTTCCAGGGTTCAATCACCTTCACCACCAAAAGAAAAAAAAAGAAAAAAAAAAAAATTACTTGTAGACACACTCCTTCCTAAGTCTCAAAAGCAGCAGCACCTGCACAGGGACATATGAGCTACAAAAATACTTGAGCTGAAGTCTTCAGAAACAGCATTCTGACATCTGGAACAGCTTGAGCAGTAGAAAAATTACAGTCAATTCCTGGCTCCTTAAGTCATCATACCACAAGAGAATATTACAACAGTAACAAAACTGTTCCGAGGACTTGCATGATGGAAAACTGTCCCCACACATCCCCTTCCTTAAAGATTCTTCACAGATGTTTACCAAAGACTGAAGTGATACCAAAAGAAACTTCCAAACTCATTTGTTTAGAGCGTAGAGAACAATTTCTTGGATTGTTCTAAGCCATTCCTACAATACTGAATTCCCAAGTTACAAGAGACCAGTTTACGACAACATTATTATATTACACAAGTATCTAAATAATATCAGCAAGAGAACAGTCTTACATGTTTCTTACAGACAAAATGAAAACAGTTTTTAATCTGTCACTGTGAAGGTTTTAATAAAGTGATATGTCAACCGCGGGGTGCATTTTGGAAAAAGGCTTTAAAATTATACTATGTAGGCTAAACTTAACCTTTTTTTCTTTTCAACAGAGAAATCCCATGTAAGAAACATGCTTCCAAGTGAGCAACTCCAGTGGAGAAAGGGATGGAAGTTGAAAAAGCTGTTGGAAGACTGTTGAATACATACCATCATCATCTTTGTTTTCCAGCGGAACACTCCACGCAATTAGGTTCCTTGCTGTACGTCCCTCTTCTGCAACTATCTTCCTCACTTTGTCATGGCTATTAGAGCATTGGAAAGCAGCCTGAAAACAAGAAATACAGGGATGGAAAAAAACATATATATATATATATATATATATATAAAAATATAAATTTTTGTTTTGGTATGTTAACTTCATCCATTATGTGGTTAAACCATCCAAAGTGAGGTACGTGGGTACTGAATTTTCCCCAAATATCCAAAACAGGTGTACATATTAATTTTCACAACCATTTTTCTGCATGATAAGGAGACTGATTCATCAACGTGACATGAAGAGTTACTACCCAGCCCGCACTACGAGTATGTCTACACTACACATTTTTAACCTTCATTTAATTGATTGTCAATGCTGCCAGAGCATCACAGTACACTTCACAACTGTATTAGTTACCTTGTGTTAATTAGAACTAATCATTCACAAGAAAAGCTGCATGAGACCAAAATACATGTGTTAGCTGACTGGAGAAAGCCTAGAGAAAGGCACAAGATTTATTGGAACCATTTGAAACATATCAAAAACCTACTTCTATTTCAATGAGAAGAGAAGAACCTAGAAAGTATTTCCCGGCAACTAAAGTTAGCTGTTATTACTAGAAAGCTGGAGCTGTTAAAAGACAGAATGAGACACACTGAGGATGAACGTCATTCACCTAATACACATATTTCTTTGCGCTTGCAAAATACACCATCGCAAGACATTCAAAACCAAATCTGTTAAGAAATAGTTGTATCAACTTACAGATGTCAATTAAATAAAATCTTGCCTCTTCTACAGCGCACCAAGTCATTCCTCCGAAAATAATTTGAAACAAAGCCAATCTGTATACTGTAGTGCTAAACAGATGTACTATGATATCACAAAACGGCTGACCAAGTTATCTTTAAAAACCAACAAACTTAACCAAAAAAAAGTTACATAAATCTAAATATTATTTTAGGCACAGATTGATTTTCTATAGCACTAATCAGAAGACGTACTTCTCCTCTTTTCGTTCTTACCACCACACGACCCAAGCCTGCAACCACTTTGTTTTATAGTACCAGTACATCTTTAGAAAGAAAATTTAGCAGATGAGTGGCTATGATTTATTAAGGTGGTAGGAAACACAACACAAATGAGAAGCTGCTTTTACTTCAACGCTTATATAACAGTATTTAAGTCCAGTGTCTCTCATCCAGTTGTCCTCAAGCACTTGTTTCACAGCTGCAGTGTGCCATCTAGTGCTCTACAGACCTAGCTAGAGACATCACTGCGTCATACAACAAAACCAAAGAAAAAAATAGCACAGCTATACAAGTGAACTTTTGGAAAACCTAATGAAATAAATACAGCAAACAATATATTTTGGCCCAAAGAAAGCCAAGCAAAGCACATAAAAAAACCAGGATCTGTACTAAACTGGTTCTAGTCTACCCTTATTCTAGATAATCAATTGCCTATTCTCACTAGGAAATTTTAGTAAGAGTCACCATTTCTGCTGAATCAAGTTTGGTTTGGGTTTTTAATCCCTTGTTGCTTAACAATACACTTTCCATCATCAACCTAAGAGTTAAAGAACCACGAATGTCACATAACTGTTTTAAAATCACTTTAAACTACTACATAAACTCCCAGTGTAAACACTTGTGGTAGCTTACTTCAGAACAGAGTCCAATAATTTTAACTTAATCGCCTCTGAAATGTGTCTGTCTTAAACCAAAAGAAGAATGTTCAGACTCCATTTTGCATTAGTTTATTCTCAAATCTGAAAAAAGACTCACACACTCACCTTAGCTAGAAGTAAATTTATGGCATCTCCAATTGCCAAAAATGAAGTAAACAAATAAATCTTTCCTCATTTATTGCATCTTTTCTTTCAGATCCTCCACCAGCAGACAGTGTTGACTCGGCACAACCTACATAATATTTAACTATGGCTTTCCTACAGCATAAGCCCACTCATTCTTGCCATACACAGAGGGCTTGGAAACCATTTGAATTTTTTTTCTTTCCTATTATTTTATGCTGTTATGTTCCACTTCATTGGTCTTCTCATCTTCCAGGCCTACTATCCTTACTCCTTCGATCTTTTTTCTCATGTTTTCCAGACCTCAGATTTCAAGTTTTCTGAATCTGAGCACTCACATTTTTCTCTTCCAGACTGTCTCCGAGTCATTCGCATTTGTCTTTGAAACACAATGTCCAAAAGCTGATACAAATAGTTCAGTGAAGATCTTCTCAATGCGAAACACTGTGGATAGGTTGTTCATGTCTTACAGATGATACTCCCACTTAATCACCTCAAAATGATGCATGGAGTTTGTCTGCAATATGGTATTCCCTTCTCATCACTTCTGACACAGTCCTAACGTATGCCACGACATATCACACATAAATTAGCATGACTTACACAGCCACAGAATACCAAAGCCTGGAAGGGACCTCTTCAGGTCTACCTCAATCTCCAAGTCCCCTCTACCAGGTCAGAGCAGACCCAACTCTTCCTAATATATAAGCATAAATTCTCTTGTTGCATCTACGACCGTCTATAATCCCAAGGCTCCTTTCCACACAACTCCCACCAAGATATGTGTTTTCCAACCTTATTTCTGGAGATTAATACTTCCATGTAAGTGTAAATCTTTGCATTACCTCACATCAAACTGACTTCTAGAACTATTTATTTTTTTACTAGTCAGAAAGGCTTATAAAGAAAGCAGAAGTATCTCAACATGACATTTCCAAGTACTCTGTATCACGAAACTAGAGTCTGACTTAAAATTCTCATCTCCGTAAGTTAAACGTCAGTCAAAAGAAAACAAACCCTTAAAGGGGGTCTTAACGGGACAAGTAGCAGTAATGGAAGTGTACAGCCACGAAGAAGCGTAAACTGTTGTGCCAAAGGCCATAGAGGGTATCAACCCAGTCTTTTCATATGATTAGACAAGAACAAGTTTTAATACCCTCCTTCGTATGAGTCAAGTGATACTGGTACATAGATTTTTTTTTTTTAACACTTCCTCAACCTGAATCCATCCTGTTTGCTACTTAACTACCCAAACAAGTTACCTTCTTGGAAGTGCTCTAGATACAACGATCTGTTAGGCAAAATGAGCGACTACACATTTGTTCAGCCTTAAACAGCAGATTTTAGCGACTTAGTCTGTACTGTTTCTTTGCATGGCTATGATTACAGAACTTTTTATGAGGATTCTTGTTTTAATGGTGTTCAGATACATAATCTACATTGCTGTAAACAAAACCACCAGTTTAATCCTTGGCATTCTCAAAGAAAATGAGTTCTGCTCTAACCTCAGCTACTTCAAAAAACACCACTCTATTCGTGTTAGCAAATATTATGGTCTTACACTAGAGCACAGGTTGGATGAAAGTAGTTGAAGAAGGAATTGGCTGAAATAAATGTCTTGGAGTGAATAACACAGCCAGAAACGATCCAAAACCAGAAGAAATACTCAGATTTCTTCTGCAGTAAAATTCATTTGTGAAGGTTTCTTATCATGGTGTTAATAGACTAAATTGATTCAGTTTCTAGAATCAAGACTTTCAGGGAGTATACAAATGGCCTGATTTATCACTGAATCCCAACATGAAAAACAAGTTTTTCTTGCACCAGGAAAAATCCTACCACGCTGTTATAGAAGCTGAATGTCTTACCGTCATGTTATAGCCTTCCTCCACATCAACAGGCTCACTTATTACATTTTTGGATGACCCCATTGAGTTTTCATACCTGTGTCAAAATAAATGCAATTAATTATTTTCACTCAAACCACTTCCAAAATTGCTTTTAGCTTCTTAGGAGCATTTACATTATGGACATCAGACGAACACAGTAAGGTTTTCAGAGGATAGGTTTATTTGTAAAGTGTTTGCAATACTCCTTGTTAAAAGTAGCCAAAGGCCCAAGAACAAAATAAAAATGTAGACGTACATGTTGTAAGGTAGCAATCAGTACAAAGAATATTAAAACTTCAAAACAAATCATTGCATGGACCGCTCTAGAACAGTGCAAGGTAAGAATAACCTTTCCCGCCATAGAGTCCCAGGCAAGCTGGTTATTAGCTTAAAAAGAAAAATTAATCACAGACCTACTAGGAAATCAGTATCAGATAATTACTGGTAAAGCAAAATAAAATGGAAAACTTCTGTTCACTCTTAAAAAAAAGATGTGACGGTTCCTGTAGAAGTCAACTTTAAGAAAGTGAATACTTTTACCCACTTTTGAACCACAGAATCATTGCCACAAACACAGAAGTGCACAGGACTAAATATTTACAGCTTTGTCAAGAATTTCCAGAACAGCAACAACAATTCTGAAATAAAACTAAACCCTTGGCTTCAAGGTCGAAATGAATTCCAGCCTGCTACTGATTAGAGTGCATACACTCTCCTGCAACTGTTATTCCTCTGAAGCACCAGACGCTGACCAGAAGTTAAAGACACCGCTAAAATATCAGAAATTACGTAACAGAACAAGATTAACCTTTAATCAGATCCAAAGAAGGATTTTATTCATCTTTATCATTAGTTACACTGCTTTAAGCAGGCTTTCCCCTTATTATACCTTGTACTCCGCATAAATTGCCCATTTGTCAACAAACGGGCAGTTGTTAAGGTTTGCACCTGTTTCTTTGCTCCTCGACAGCCTGCGGAGCTTATGAAAACTGAAACGTTCTGCAGTTGGTTGAAGAAAGCAGAGTTTCTGAAAACACCGTATGATTGTATTTCAGCATCGCCTCAGACATCAGGACAGGCCCAGCATCAGGAGTCTCTGAACGCTGAGGTATCTTAGGAAACCGTGTTTTTGCCTGCCAAATTACCATGATTATAATCTAGGTGTAGTGAAAGCTCATTAAATTGACATATGTATTCGAGATAAAAAATCTGAGGGATTAATATCTTCCCAGCACTGCAGTGCATCTGGAAACAATTTAAAAACAAAAACCTGTATTTAGAAAAATGCATAGAGAAGGCAAACCCTCCCCCTGCGAATGCTGCAAGAGCTACCGCACTGCCAGCTTCCGCTACCATGATTTTCCCTCTTGACAGCGAAGGAAGACCATCAGTGTAAACCACGAACCTCCTCAACAGCTTTTAAAAAGCAAACACTTATGAACCTTGTGGCAGTTTTTAAGACTTTACAGTGAGTTTTCTCACTGGGTGTGCCTCTCCCCTCCTCAGACGCAACCCTCGCACCCCAAGGCAGGTGGACCCGCGCAGCCCAACCGCACAGCAGGGCTGGCAGGCGCGGGGCTCTCCCTCAGACCGGGCAGCTCCGCGTTTTCTCACAGACCTCCCTCACGACCGCGGGCTTGGCCGGGGGCGACGGGGGAGAGACTTCTTCGCCCTCCCCGCCAGGCTCAGGCTTGCCGAGGCGCCCGGCCGAGCTCCCTCACACGGCAAGGCCTCACCCGCACCCACCGGTCCCGCCCGCCGCCATGGGCTTCCCAGTTGCCTGTAGCAACCGGCCTCACTCCCTCACCCGGCCCCGCGCTGCGCTGGGCCCGGCTGCCCGGGCAGGCCGCGGAGCCCGGGGCCCTCGGCAGGGCCAGCGCCCGGGGGC
>Ga0065711_1038724_pt1 | contig 18477 bp, 17 predicted proteins | sample Hoacrofraction12_FD_59098 | JGI IMG/M metagenome (GOLD analysis project Ga0065711, IMG submission 59098) | Hoatzin crop microbial communities from Cojedes, Venezuela - Epithelial fraction 12 v2 (version 2) | ecosystem: Host-associated > Birds > Digestive system > Esophagus > Crop | place...
CTCATGTTCAGCTGGAGCTTCCTCTGCTTCAGTTTGTGCCCATTGCCCCTTGTCCTGTCACTGGGCACCACTGAAAAGAGTCTGGCCCCATCCTCCTGACACCCACCCTTGAGATATTTATAGGCAGTCATAAGGTCCCCTCTCAGCCTTCTCTTCTTCAGGCTGAACAAGCTCAGCTCCCTCAGCCTCTCCTCGTAGGAGACATGCTCCAGTCTCCTTGAATGCTGCTACGTCTTCCAAACAGCTGTTTTAAATAGAACAGTTATCTGATAGTTTCCCTGCTTTCCGCAGTCTGATGTCTCGAGGATTGGGCAGGGAGTTTTTGGCTTGCATCTGTCTTCTCTATTGGAGTCCCAGTCCTTCTGCCCAGAGCTGTAGAACAGAGACGTAAGTGACTTTATTGATAGTGATATATGTGACTAAGCGTAGTTATCACAGATCGTTTATGTTAATTTTCTGCATAAATAGCAGGTAGCCTAACTTAGAGAAGAAGAAAATAGTTATATCATAACCTCTTGATTATGAAAGTTGCCAATGTTGCCAGCTGTTTAAAGCTACCGAAACTTGATTTTGCTTATAAAAACCTCTACACACAGGAAGATGCCTTCGTAAATGGGATTTATCAATGAAGATATGCCGTTTAGGTGTATCAAATTGTCAGCGTGACATGCTGAAGGTGCATTGTTGAACAGTCTACACAGATTTTTGCTACACGTGTGCTAACCTGAGAAGTGAGATTCTCCCGAAGGGGAGAGCCTGAGAATTCCACTGCGGGTACAGTAACCTTTGAGATCCATGTTTATCACCTCTGGGCTTCAAATCTGTTCTAACAAAACGAGGTTTTGTGGTGAAGTGGATAACTTAGGAGTGTGGGATGGCAACAAACATGCCGTGATCTTCCCCCAAGAAGGTTATCAGCAAACTGGCTGTGTAAGGAGCCTGGATTGATCCTGCAGACCTCTTAAAATAACCTTTCTGCGATATTATATGTGTTTATCTGAAAGTCTGTGGGTAATTTTATTTGAATATGTAAATATGTGTATAAATATACATACAATTATGTTTCTTATGTGTTGTTAGATAGTAATACTATACCATAGTACGGTTAGCTGAGAGGTTACTTGACAGCTCTTCAAGAAGTATTTTTGTAATGCATATTTACACAGTGACTGCTCATGTGTCAAAATTCTTAAGTTTAAGTTATTTTTGTCGTGTTTGTTCCCTGCTACTCTTGTGCACCGTGGTGGGATGTAGAGGCCAGGGTTTCACACACGTGGGCTTTATGCATCCACAGAACCCCGTAGATGCTTTGCAGGAGGAGGAAGAAGCGGGAGTATGGAAAGCGCATCTCAGAAATCCTCCGGTAACTGCTAGGCAGCCGGCTTCTCTGCTGTGATTGTGGCTCTTATTTATGGATATTAATGCTCGGAGTGATTGTAGGCAGTCCTTTTTTCTTTTTTCCCTAGTGATGGGTTGCGGTCTTTCAGGCTAACAGCCGCCGGAGGATCTCCTTCCCAAATGCGTTATTTTGATGAAGACGAGCAGAACTCTTCTTGGCTGCCTTAAGTGTCTGAGCTGGAGACCATCCTCCCCGTCGCCGCGTGGTAGCGTGACCGCACGCTGAGCTCTGCCTTTCCCAGCCTCTGTCCGGCTGCGCTGCTGTCCTGGACGAGGAGAGCAAAGGAAGGCCCCACACGGGCGTCCGCCCGGCGTGCTCGGCGCTTGTGGGTGCCTTCCCGAGGGTGGCTGGGGAGCTGCGGCGGCGGCGCCAGCTGCCAGCCTGGCCCGGTCCTTGAATGTTGATTCTAAGGCGGATTTGAAGCCTGAGGGACTTAAAGTGGAGCGGTAATTGAGGAATGGTTTCATAAAAGTTCCAGGGCTGATGAAGAAAGATGTGACTGTTAAAAAGAAAAAAATGGAAATAATAAGTCTGTGCTGTCTGCTGTATTATCTTAGGGGAAAAAGGGAATATAAGTGGTAAGAGGGTAAAAAAGGCCCTTGCAGAGTGAGGTGCCGTGTGACATGGAAGCCCAAAGCTATCCCAAATCAGAATGCCCTCCAGAAGGAGAGTTATCAGGATTTTTCCCCTAACTCTAAGTAGTAAGATAAGATAAATGACAGGAGAAAGTAATGAAGGGAGGGAGGGGAAGGAAAAGTGTTTTTTTGTTGCTGTCTGCTTGCTTTTTTTGAAAAATACCTTAGAAATACTGTATTCGGTATCTGTACAAGTCTTTGCCATGCGTGAGTATATGTGGTATGAACATGCGTATGAACAGATATCGGAAGAAGAACGAATACTAAATTTTACTATTGAAATTGTAATATATCAGCTTTTAGACTTTGGTTTCCCTTTCTAGCATTTGTATCTACTTTATGTTTGTTTGGGTATCTTACACAGTTACATTATTGCTGTCAATGGCAGTAAGTATCCATTACATAGGGCTTCTCTTAATGCACGACTAGATAAAAATCTTATTCGTAGAAGCTTTATCATATTAATATATGAAGAGCAGGCACAAATTGTATGAAATCCTATTTACATTATGGATTTAACTTTTGAAAGTGGCAGTGTGATAGAATAGTGATGTTACCATACATCACAGTATGTTTTATAATACTGCAGGGTATGGCAAGCCCGATTGTGAGTTGGTGGAAATTTAGAATCATGTCAAGAGATGGGGGGGTTTCAAAATACGACTGTTAAGGTATCTGCAGACACATGAATGGGTCTGGCTAGAAGCTCAGGTTTATAAAACCTGTAAAGCTTAGTCTGTTATTTTAAATGGTACAGTAATATATTGAACTTATTTGGCTGAGATATTAGTATTCGAAAGTATGAATTGAACCCATTGTTTCTAACTGAAGAGTATATGGTAACAAATAAATTGCATTTATCATGCTCTTTGTAGCCTAACTGCACACGTTCAGTTCTCTTTGGTAGTTTCACAACCATTCTCTCGACTGTGGTACTGCAGATAGTTACCCTTTAGATTCATTCCCTAAGGCAACAGAGCTTAATAGCATCACTTTCTGTTCCTCTTCAGTAATTTTTCAACTCGCTTCCCACGACATTTTACGAAAGGTTGGGTGTCGTAAGATACCCCGTGTGTTTCAGGGGCTGGGGATGGAGAGCCATGCAGAGAGAAGACGCTCGACTCCAGCCCCGCTACTGTCGAGGGAATGGCTGTAGCGGGAGTTTTGCGTTTAGGAGATGCCAAAATTCAACTTATCAGAAAGACCAAGAGTGCCCCAACCACAAGAAAAGTTTTAATCAAGTTTGGCAGCTTGTGAGGAAATCCAGCCACAGGACAGACTGGCAGTAGGTTCTGCGGCTCAGGGACATCTATGTTTTTCAATTAACACGTGCTTATGGACACGTCTTCCTCAGGAGCCGGCTTCCCACCAAACCAACGCAACGTTTTAACAACTTGATACCTTCTGTTTCCTCTAAGCTATGAACAGAGCCATAGTAATTAGACAATTTGCCCTGTCTTCAGGGGTTTGGGCTGTATTATTTCATGAAGGTAACAATGTGATTAGCTTTCCTGGCAAAAGAATTCTTGGTTTTTTCATTTCTCTCAATGTATTCTGCAAAAAAGTATCTAAACTTCTCTGAAATACCATATGCAGTTTACACAGATGGAAAAATCTTTTTCCCTTCATTTCATAACCTCACACGTCCAACTTTTTTATGATACAGTAATGTATATTTCCATATGATACAGTAAATCCAGATTTTGAATTTATAAAGAGTCTTCTTTTAACTTCATAACGTTGAAGCAGAGCCAGAATATGTGAAAATTAAATGCACGCAATGGGCACAGGGTCACATTCCTGTCTGAGGCGTGTCAAACCTCAGCCGCTCTGCTTGTTTCCAACGCGTTGCAAAGAAATAATGAGAAACTGGGTTTGCTCGATCACTCCCCTTGAATGTTTGGGATATTCGCTGTCGTATTTCATAAGAGTAGCATAATGATGAATAATAACAGTAATTATTCCTGTCATCAATATTAGAATTATTTCCTCATAAATGCAAGACCACAATGAAAATATTCAATGCCTATTGAATTTTCTCTAGCATAAAAGGTGGTAGACAGGGTTACTATGGCGTAGCTTAAACCATTTCTGTCATATGATAACTTGGTCATTTAGTCTTATCATCAATTTATCCAGTGTTAAAAATATAATTAAAAATAAGCATAAGAGTCGCTTGCCTATCTCCAGGTATTTATTTTATTTCAAATGTTTTGCAAGTAAGAAAGTAGTTCATGCTATCTGCTGGTACCATACTGAAGTTAGGTTTGGTTTTGTTGGGTTTTTTTTTTTAGTATCTATGTGTCCCTTTGGTCCAAAATATAATTTCGATGTGATAGCCAAATTTTGTTGGTTTTTTTCATTTTCTTGATTTTATTTCTTTTTCCTCCTCCTTTGGAGTCTGATGTCTGACTCTAGAAAATTACCTAATAGTATAAACCTTAGTGTAATTCATCTAAAGTGAGGAGTTCTTGATTCCGATTCATATAAAGTGAGGGCTGCTTGATTCCAAAGACCAAGATGTAACTAAGGAGTTAGTAATGAGAGCAAATACCCATTATTTGTTTGCTCTGCTACTGTTTCTTTAAGAACGATGGAAATAAAAGCGCACGATTTCATGTGGTTTTGCTCCGTTTGAACATTTGTAGCTAGCATGCGGCAGATCTCGCAGACTTTGGCAGTATCGCAGAGGAGGTCATATTTTCCTGTGTGTAAATTATTCATGAACAGCTTCTCCAATGCATGAGATAAACTTGCAGAGATCAGAAGGCACGTTTCTCCTCCTCTTCTCATCTCTAGAACTGGTCGTATTCTAATAAGCAATGCAAAAAAAACCCCAGACCTTTCTTCATCTGTGTGCCTTTGGTGAAACGGATTGATACAAAGCTATGAGAAGAACGTTCATAAAAGTACGGAGTAAATGAGTACAAATGGGGTTTTTGTTGACTTGATGCCACTAGTTTAGGTGACCAAAAATACGTTGTTTCGGTGGGCTGAGGTATATGGAACACATTAATGATCGGGTTTCAGAGTTGAAGTTAACCTGTCTGGTGAGCTAGGCAAGAAATTCTGCCGCTGCAGCACCGGTGCAGAAAGAAAGGAGAGTGAAAGGACAGGAAAGCTTCACGTTTGCCACCCGTATTCCAGCTTAGCCCATCTCTACAAATGGAATAATTCCTTCTCAGACCTGCTGTCCCCTATGTTGTAGTCACACCCTCGGTGGGTTTTGGAAAGATCTACAACAATGCGGGAAGAACCGTAGCTTGGAGGTGGCCTTCATGTTGTTCTTGTTGGGTGCCTCTGAGACGTTCTTGTACTGGAGCAATTTCCTTGGAAAAACCCCTCCAGAGATACCAGGTGATGCTGCGGAGAGGTTTTTGGAATGAGCTCACCGCAGAGCTGCTCACAATGCCGTGAATGCGGTACAAAGGGACACGTTTGTGCCAGCGGAGAGATTCCGTGGCTCTGCGCCGCAGTAACCGTGTGTAACGATGGACAGTTACAGTGCAATTTCTTGGCTGTTTGGGTTTTTTCATTACATTCATTGCTGACCTTTGATCCCTGTGTCCTCTTTCCCAGGTCGTCCCATTCCACCTACATCCTCGTCTAGCCTTCTCCCATCTGCTCAGCTGCCCAGTTCTCATAATCCTCCACCAGTTAGCTGCCAGATGCCATTGCTAGACAGCAACACGTCCCATCAAATCATGGACACCAACCCCGATGAGGAGTTCTCTCCTAATTCATATCTGCTGAGAGCGTGTTCAGGGCCACAGCAGGCCGCCAGCAGTGGTAAGAAAACTGCAAACGTACGGAGCTTGTTTGTGACATGTTTGTGCCAGTTTTATGCTGTCTTTTTTTTTGCAAATGTGTTCTTAGATTACTACAAAATTGAGAACGGGTATGGGAATGACAAACAAAAATCTTACTGCTTTATCTCAAGGAAACATGTTTTGGAAACACCGTGTGTCGTAGAAGTTTTTCCTTCATTTTACTGTAGAGAACTTTGGAGTTTTAGGAGTGTTGTAAGCAGTGTAAAAAATGTTCTTGTCATCGGAGGGGTTTATTTTTCAAAGTAGGTTTCCTGCTCCTTGATGCATCTTGTAAGAGGGAGGTGCACGTGCAACGGTTCGTTGGTCTGCATGGCCTCGGCCAATGTCTCGTGTGGGCGAGGAGGTTCTGTGTCTGAAAATGTGTGCTGCTTCTGCCAGTCTGCGTCTGTTCTCGTTTCAGAATCCGTCTGATTCTACACTCCCAGTGTCGCATTTAACTAAGAAACTGCTATTTTTCAGCAAATTAATTCTTGTCTTTCAGGCCACTGTTTCAAAACATTTGCAGCTCTGCTATCAGTCTTATCATCTGTAGTGCTGAGGGTTGTCTTTCTTCTTGTTTCTTTAGTTTTTTATTAACAGATGCTGGCTTTTCATTTTGGCAGCCAAAAATTGACAAATGAAGATGCAGTCCCTTTTTAGAAATACAGGCAAAACAAAAGAAGTCTATTATAGCTCCTTATTTTTGCCTTTTTTTTTCTTCTTTGAACATAGATATCTGTTGTGCGGTTCCTGTCTATTTAACGAAGCGCTGTACGTTTGTATCTTACATGCAGTTTCTGATCTGCTCTTTCCTGTAACAGCAGAGAACCCAGCAGTGTTGGAGATAGTATGTGGTGTGGGACGGTGGGCCTTTGTGGGTGCAGACAGTGCCCTGGAACGATGCCCTGTGAACAGTGGCTGGTGGGGCATGGTGGGAGGATGGGACAGTGAGCAGAAGTTGAATCGTAAAAGATTTGGGGAGGACAGAAGGTAACACTTTTTCCCTAAGCGCTGGATTGGAACAGGTTGCCCAGAACGCCTGTGCAGTCTCTGTCCTTGGAGGTTTTCAAGAACAGGTTGGTTAAAGTCCTGGGCTACTTGGTCTGACCTCAGAGCTGCCCTTGCTTGGTAGGAGGCTGGACTAGGACCCTCCTGGGGTTCCTTCGTCCTGAATCATGCTTCAACCCGATGACCCAATTGCTATCTCAGCTGTATTAAAACATAATTGCCCAAAGAAATAGTAATTCAGAGGTTGAGGATGCTTCCTTGGTGCTTGAGGTTTGAGGGTGGAAAATATGATATCAGTTTTGATTTGGGGTTTTTTTATTTGTTTGGGTTTTCTTAAGAGGTTCAGGAAGATCTGGGGAGCTGAAGACCTCAAACTCCCTTCATCTGTAATGGTCAACTCAGTAGAAGCTATAGAAATGGGCAGGGGGGCTGGGGGAAGCAGATATATTCACCTTTGACGAGTCAGTGTAACTTCTGCAAAGGGTGGTCCTGCCTTAGGAACATTGAGGAGTTCTTCGAAGGGGTCAGCCATTTCTGAATAAGGGTGAGTTGCTTGATGAAGGGTCTTTGAATTTTTAGAAAGGGTCTCGGCAAAAACTGTCGCTGAGTGCTGTTAAGGAAACTGAACTAGTGTAGGGTGAGCGGGAAGATTCCTGCGTGGCAATGGGATGTGAAGGCACTTGGAGAAGATGGTGAGCTGTGGGGTAAGAAAGGTAGCTGATGGCAGGGCGCTAAGGGCGGGACTGGGCTGTGAAGAGTCACAAAGGGCCCTGTGAGACCAAGTCACGGGGCAATAAAACGGCAGAGGAAATTCTGGGCAGAGAAACGTGAAGCGATGTCCGTGGAAAAAGCAGCTCTGGGTCCCCGGGTAGCGATGGACCGTTACCAGTCAGGAGCGAGTGGCTGGGGTCGCGTGTGCTTCATCTCAGAGCTCAGGAACAGGTGGATGTTGACAGCTGAAGAAAGGAATAAAGAGCAAACCAGAGAACATTGTCTAAAGGACGCGGTGGATCAGTTTGCAAGGGTTTAAAAGGGAACGGGGAAAGTGAATGGGAGGGAGATGCAATGAGGGTTACTAAGTAGAAGGAAATCAAGGTCAGAGAATGTGAACCAAAAAAAGAATCTTGGAGGATACTTGAAGACTTGGTACTTGGTATTTATAGCTGCCATTGGAGACGGAGTGAATCAGCGTGGCTTTTTTCATGAAGCCAAATGGAGGAAGCTGCAGTAAAACAACATCTGAAAATTTGATGGAAAAGCTCTGCATGTTTCATTTTATATAATAGTCATTGTTTCTTTATATTCTTAAAAGCTTTGTGTTTCACGCTTTTACTGTGGACCGACCAAAAGGACCTGGTTGGCATGCCCAGATGTGCTTTGCTTTGTTTATAAATGGCTGATTTCTTCATTCTGCATTTTAACGTTGTTTTCCCCAAAATATTCCAGTTCCTTCTTTAACAAACAGTCATATGATATATAATGGCTTTTAATTTTCAGGATTGGTTTTCCTTTGGACCATAGGCACATGCCTAATTGTTTGATCACCAATGAGTCTGTTCTATAGCATGAGCTCTTCTGGACTTAGTACATCCTGTGGAAACTTAACAAGCATTTGCTACCAATTTTTTCCGTAGTTCTCACAGTGTTTCCTTTGGAGAGTTTCTAAGAAAATACCACAGATAGTGACATATGCCTTAAATTGGAAAATCTTGCCATTTGTTTGTGGCTCATTCTTATCCTTGAAAGATTTTCAGAGTATTTTTGATCATCTACATGATATCAAAAGGTAGACCATGCTCTGATATTTTTTTGTTTTACTTTTTTAAAACATTTTTTAGTATCTCTTTAGTTCCTATGGAAACTTAGCAACATATATCCAGACATTGGGGAAGAGTAAATAAGTGTAAAGATTTTGTTTAAATTTGGGTCAGGGTTAAAAAGAAGATTGGAAGATATCTAGATTTAAGGCTTAGGTTCCAGATAATATTTGATCATTAATAAATATTTGCTAGCACTTTCTAGGTGGTTCTTCAAACATTTCTATCAGAATCCTCAAAGGATGTGCCAAAGATGAAATATTTGCAGAAGTCTCACACTGATTACTTTGTATAACGAGTGTCCTCTTGTTTGTCTGATTGTACACTTAGCTTGCTTCAACCTCTACAATTACAGGCTAGCTTCTCAACAAGTTTGAAGATGAGTCTTCTTGGCTATGAGGTGATAGTCATCCACATGTGCTGCCCTGTGCCCTTCACAATAGCCAGTCTTGATATATCTGGAAAACCCATTTTCCTAAAAAAATTACCTAATCAAATCTTCCATCAAATGAGCAATCTATTGTTGATATTATGAAGGCCTTTAATCTACAATAAATCTTTGTTAGAACTCATCAGAGCTTCCAGTTTGAGAGAAATGTGATTATAGCACTCTTAAAATGACATTACATCATCGGGGTGATTGGTTTATCATTTGGAGAAGCGACATCAATCATAACTAGCATAACCACACAGTAAATGAATTCAACCTTTCTGCTGCAGAACAATGACACAATAATTGCTCAGAATCAGACTTGAAATGAAATTGGAAAATGCACTTTCTTTAAATATGATGTTAACCTAATGGAATATATTATTAAAAATCATGTTTGAGGAAATTCTATGTAATTAAAAATATGGGAAAATGTATTCCTTTTTTTCTCTCATTAGAACCTGATTTCAGTTGCAGAATCATTCTCTATGCAACAGATATTATGCTGTTTTTAATTGAACTCCCGTCACTTGCATTCCTCTGCTTGTATGTCTTAATATAATATGCAGCACAATTATGTGTGATGAAGGACAAGAGGTTTTTGAAAGCCGGTGCACCTGCTGATAGTATTTTGAAAAACATAAATATTATAGAATGAAACGAGACCTTTATCCGTGAAAAGTTAGTGGAGTTCTTTTTTTGCCTTTTGAAAGAAGGTCAGTTCCTGTCACGCCATTTTCTAGGATGCTTTCTTACAGATAACAGTAGGAATAGGTTTATTTCTTCTTCTACATATTGTGTGTATTTTCTTTCTGGTTATATAAGGTGAGTCATCATGTTGGAATGCCATTTTAATGGCTTCAATCGTAATACAGTACAACAGGCTGGTTTTCAGTCTTACCTGGGAAAGAAAAGACAAGTTTTTTTGTTGCTAGCAGCTTTGCTGTTACTTTTTCATATAGGATTTACTCCTATTAAACCAAATTTTGGAGTCTCAGCAGAAAAACTGTTTGTTTGATTGCTTTTCAACCTGAGTAAAACATCTAGGATATACCTACTTGGCCAGTAATTTTTGATATAATGTATCCATAACTGGATGTATTCATCATCTTCAACCATTTGAACAATGAGAAAGTAGATACAGAGTGATTTTCGGAGTATTTTGATTTTGGGAGATTTCTAAACTGAGCATTAGATACTGTCACAATTCCCAAGAAGTTACTGGAGTTCAGCTGGAAGGGGGACCATGGCCAGTTTTTCAGCGTTAATGTGTCTTTCTGGCTCAGAGACAATAATACAAAGCAGCTGGCTCAACATAACAGTGTTTGCCCACAGAGTAGTTTGGATGCTGCTTAGAAGGCAGGGTTTGGTTTGATTTTTGTTTTTGACAAGCAGTTACTAGGAGAGAGGACTGGAGAAATAGGTTGGCTCGAGTGCAATAATTGTTGTTTATTGTTGTCTGTGAGTTAGAGACGAAATAAAGAATAAGGCTCTTTATGCTTATGACCCTAGTTTGTGTTAATTTATTATGTAAATCAGTATTCATTATATTCAGTATAAATATCTAGCGGGATCTCCTGCGTTCAACAGATATTACCTGTCCATAGGATTTCATAATTATTAATGCATAATTGCTACCACCTCCTTACAGTCTAACCCAGTATGTAAAAATCTTTTTTTTTTCCCTGAAGGAAGCCAGAGCTTTCATTAGTGCACTGTAGCTGGAGGTCTTATTTGAGATGCTCTGCTGGGACTGCTTGGAAGTGTATGTTTTATAACCCTCCACAATCTGGCATCAAATAAACAGATATTTCCAGTTTCTAGTGAATGATGCAAACCCGTACAGAAGATAGTCATCTCGAAGAAGTAAATGAATCCTATAGAAAAAGAAGTACATCTCCTTCAGATGATGAAGTATAAACCCCTACTGAATGGAGAATAGTTTCTGGATCTGCCAACTTACGTGACAGAAAATAAAGCAGGAACAACAAAAATCTAGAAACCATAGCTCGTGTGCATTTTTTTCTCGTAAACAATTGACTTTGGCTTACAAAAGAGACTAAGTAAAAGAGTTTGGATATCTCAGTAGGTAGCACCTTGATCTTGTTGCCATAAAGACGTGGGTTTAAACTGTAGGTAAGAGAGCTAGGCGTGCGTGGCTGTCCCAGCAAGATACCCATTGCTGGGTTGCTAGAGGAACTGTTCCACGAGTAACCAGGCTTGAACACTCTGACAGGAGTCTCATGGAGTAGAAGTGCACCTGGGTGTCCTGGGGGACATGAGATTGACTGTGAGCCAGCCACGAGCCCTGGGGCAAAGGAGGCCAGCAGCACCCTGGGCTGCAGGAGGCAAGCGATGCCATCAGGGTCGAGGCAGGTGAGGTGTCTCCTCTGCTCGGTGCTGGTGGGACACGTTTAGAGTGCTGGGTCCACTGCAGGGCTCCCCAGTACGAGAGATGTGGCCTCGCTGGAGCACGTCCAGTGAAGGGCCACAAAGGTAATCGAGGATTGGGAGCACCTAATACACCAGGAGAGGCTGAGAGAGCTGGGGCTGTTCAGCCTGGAGAAGAAAAGGCTCAGGGGGATCAAAATCATCCGTGTAACGACCTTTTAGTGGTGTGCAGGACCTACAGGTTCTATGGCACAAGGCTAGCCAGGACCTGGCGAGTAACCTTGTGGTAGCTGCTTGTGCAGCCCCAAGAGAAGGTACAGATCACTCCATTCCACACTCGGCACTCGCAGAGGCTTTGCAGTTTCCCAGTGCTGACTATTAAAATGGTGAGATGTGATTCTGCTCTGATTCAAAGCAAATTTCTGGTGCTGACTCGGAGTCCGTGAGCATTCCTTCTCAATCCTCTCAGTATGGTGCCATCAATCTTCTCTTGCTCGTACGGTGTCCTTGCAGGTAGTAGAGGTCTTGCCTGGAATATAAGCGGAAGGTGCTTGATGGATATTTATTTTTCATTTTGCAGAAATACTTTTCTTTTCATTTGGAAGTCCTGGTTCTCAGCTGTTTCATTAGAATTGCAATCTTCCTCTCCTGGTCAGTGTTAGATTTGGGGGTGTGGAGAAGGGCCGTTGTTTTACTTTGGGGTTTGTTGGTTGTTCTGCTGTTTGTATACTTGTGTTTTTGCTTATTTTGATCTCTGTGCCTGACTTCTGAGGTCAGGTAGGGAGGAATAGTAACCAGAAAGAGACATTTTGGCCTTCTCCACCTTCACTTTTCTGTCCGAAGTGCTGGGTGCATTTGTTCAGATTTTGGCAGCATCTCTTTCTGAAACCTATTTCGGAATACTTCGTTTTAGCCTTTGGTAACTTATGCTTGGATCAGCAACAGTTAAAATCAGTTAAGGTTCCAGGGCTGTCTTTTTTCTAAATTATTTTATATGCTTTCTAATACCTGCCTCTGAAAGGCAGCCCTGTGTTACATCTGTGCACGTAATTAAGTTGAGGAACAGTGCTTCCTATTCAGTGTATTCACAGGGAAAAGCTGGAAGCAGTTTTCTTCTGGTGACATTTTACAACAATACAAAAAAGAGTTGCAGATCGATCATTTTAGTTTCTGTTTCCAAATGAAGAGGAAATTATGTATGTTTATTTGGGGCTCCGCTGTTGTTATTGAGAATTTTGGTGCTATAGGCTTTTTTTCCTGCCTTGGCACCCATGGCTTTTATGCGCTGCCCCAGATGTAGAAGAAAGCAACGCTAATTTGAAGAATCCTATCCTTAATGCATAATGTAGCTGAGGAGCGTGAAAGACCCTCTGTTTCTCAAAGACTTCTCTTCAGCAGGCGACAATGTCCAGGAAAGATTCCTCTGTTACAGTGGAAAGGATTGAACAGAAGCCGAAACCTGTTGGTTTCCAGCGTTTATGCTATGAGGACTGGCTCCCAGCTTGGAGGTTGTGAGCAATAGTCTCCTCCTATGCATATTGTTTTAAAAAGTGTACGTATTTAGTAGCAAGGTCTTTAAACAGACACTTTCTTTTTCCCAGTTTGTTTTTAATGCTCAAAGTCTCGAAATCCTTAATGGCCAGCCACATTCTCGTTCTGTTGCATCTCTTGAGCGCTAGGTCTGATTTTAGAGCTTTGGACTGGAGTTAGAAATGGAGGGAACAGCGTGAACGATGTCTTCCCACTGAAACTGAAGGGTGTACTGTTTCTTAAGTACTATCTCCATGTTGCTGCAACTATTACTGAGATTATTGCTGCTGCTACTCTGTGTAGCGTATGTTGACAATGCCAGCAGATGCCAGAATTTCAGCCAGAAGACACAATTCTAGATATTAATATACTGCAGAAACATTGTATTTATTAATTTATGAATTCATAATCATAACAGACAAACAAATCTCAAACAGAAGGTTTATGGTAATAAAAATGATAATGCATTACAAAAAGCTATATAATTGAGAACAGATTCTATTTCAGTTATGTCTGTATTTTTCTGAAGCTCACCGTGGTTTTGAGAGCTGCAGATGGTTTTTCTCAGCTGCTTTTACATCGTTTTAGGTTAAGGCTTGTAGATGTGTTCGACTGGCAGCCCCTGTGGCAATAGAAGCAGCAGAGCCAGGCAGCTGCTCCACTGACTTTCACAGGTCCCGTTTCTCCAGCCTGTTGCTCTGCGGTTTTCTGCTAACTGCCACGACGCCTGGGAAGCAGCTGGGTTACTATGGCCAGCCAGGCCTTGGTTCTTCCCGTTCCCGATCCCCGTGTTGTCTCCTCGCAGCTGGTTTGAGACCGCCGATAAATGCCCTGCACTTGAAACCTGAAGGCTAGATCTTGTTGCTCCACGCTGTCGTGCCAAGGAAACGGAGTTCCTAGACTTGGTTGCTTGCTTGAAAACTGGAAGGCATTGGGGGCATTACGGTTACAAGCAGAGTAACTCTTTTGCAGCTTTTGTTTCTTTCCTATATGGAGTCCAAACGCTGTTTGTGTGGTTTTCCTTTGTGTGTAGAAGAGCCTAGAGCTGTTCTCACTGATACTCTCTGCTGCACGTTGTGCTGTGTGGGAAGAATCTCGCAGGCTTTTGAAGAATTTTGTCTTTTGATACAGAGTTTTGGCTCTTCTGAACTGCTCCTCCTCTTTCATTGGCAGTGACATAGCCCTCCTGACTTCCGTAGTGGACTCCGCGGCTGCGTATGTGGAAAGGCAGCATTGAGAAAGCAGTGTCTGCTACAGACACCTGAAGGCAAAGAGGCACTTTTCATCTGAGTCAATGTCTTGTCTTGTGGGTTTCCTGGTTTTGAGAAAGCAAAGTCATGCACTTCTGCTTTATTTAAATGATAAATTATCAATTTATCTAGTGCTCATTCCTGGGTATAGAATTGCTTCAGTAGATTTACAGCTATATAATACTTATTTCTAATACACTTATAAATATTAACATCTTAGAAGGCAAATCTGTAAATATATGTCATCTAATGGTCACGTTAACATCTTTAGAAACTGAGTTGATCTTCATATAATGCATGATTAAATCAATACAAATTAAGACTTTTTTCTTTTAGAAGATGTTTAGTCTTATTCTGAAAGCTAGAGGAGATGGAGGACTCACCGTGTGGCTGGAGAAACCGCTAAGTGGTTCCTGATTAGTCTCACTGTTGGGTCTCTTTTTTTCGCCCCATTCATGCCTGACTCTTTGCCTGACCGTTCTCCCGTGCGTGTCTTTTATATCCCTTCAGCATAAACAGAAAGAAATCTGAATTCTGTCATTTTACTCTGAATATTTTTCCCTTTCTCCTTACCACCATCAGCCCTGTTGCCCTCTGGGCGTGTGGACACTGAAAGGATTGGCACGTACAGCTGCTTTGGCGAAACCCTCCACTGAAAATACAGCTCACCCAAGCAAGATCTGCTCTCCTCTTACTTCCTAACCCAGTTCCTCAAATGGGTGAAGCTGTGTTGTAGAGAGGCCTCCTTTGCTTGCATCACTGCAGCTTCTGCTGGGTTTTGCTGGTGCATGCTGTTGTGGGCCAGGATTTTGTCTTTCTCACAATTTCAACATCAGCAGCGACCTCGTGCAGCCACTGTTCAAGTGGAAATGTAATAAAAGCAAGTGGTTCCTCCACTGAACGGCCGCTTTATTTTGGTGCAGAGAGGGAGCAAGGTCGGGGTGCGCACCATGGGGTTGGCGTTGAGAGGCTGAGTATCTGCTCAGAGCCTTTGGCGTTCTGGGGTGCGTTGGGAGCTGAGCGTGGCATTACAGCTGGGTTCTGTCGGTGGTGATGCTCTTCTCTTGCGTCGTGTCTGTCGTGATATTGCCTGCGGATAGCTGGCTTACAGAATCACAGACTGGTAGGGGTTGGCAGGGCCCTCTGGGGATCCCCCAGTCCAACCCCCTGCCGAAGCAGGGTCACCCAGAGCAGCTGCACAGGACCTTGTCCAGGTGGGTCTGGATTATCTCCAGAGAAGGAGACTCCACAGCCTCCCTGGGCAGCCTGGGCCAGGGCTCTGTCACCCTCAGAGTGAAGAAGTTCTTCCTCCTGTTCAGCTGGAAAGGTTCAGGAACTGAAAGAGCTTGTGTGCAAGCCTTGAACTGACCGGTGCCTTTGTTGTTTGTGATTCCTGTGGTTTTTGTACTAATTACATACCAGAACTGCAGATCGGGGGATATTTTTCTCACACAAGCTAATCAACCAGACAATATTGTCTTCTTTATTACATTGCAAATATATGCAATTTATTATTCTGCCAGATTCCTACACAGAAAAACTGAGGACTTTGAATGTCTGTAGAAGTTAATTACTGGCCTGAGCAAATGCTTGCGTTTTCAGACACCTTGACATCAGGGCGTAGAGGGAGTCCTGTGCCATTTTGTCGGCTCCCCGAATGTTTCCACAGCTCGGTCTGTGGCGTTCACACGTGAATGAAATTGCATCTCTCGCTCCGGTCCGTGTGTTTGGAGTCTGTGTTTTCTCCAGGCTGCAGCAATGCTGCCCTCCTCCCCGTTCCCTAGGTTGCTTTTACTGCGGTGACCTTTTCCGTCTACGTAGGGTGCTGTGTGTTGTTCCGCTCTCCTGCAGTCGCTGCCTCGCCCCACCGCGGCACTGCCTTCCCTGCGCTCCTTGACAATGCTCCCTCTCTGTTTGATGTGCCTGGGGGGGTGCCGTGGGGCTGGGACGGCGTGCTTTTCCGTAACTGAGCTTTTCTCTCCTTTTATTCAGGTCGGGTCTAACCATCTGTGAAATAGATAGATAGATGCCTACCTACAAGTGTCGATATGGTTGTAGTGGTAGCTGGTACCTGTCTTGCTTATCTTGGATCTGAAAAAAAAACACCCTAGTAAATCAAACGTAAAGAGAATTGGCAACTTGATGTGGAGGCTGTATTGTCTTGAGAAATCTCCTTGTCCTTGATGCTCCGTTAATACGGGAGCAATAACTAGAACGCTGTAGCAAATGGGAATGACCTTTTATAAATGATAAAAACAATGAGCAGGTATGGAAGCCTGTACATACCCAAACCCTAAGAGCAGCGGAGTCTTACTCTGCTGCTAAATCTTTCAAAATCTGCCAAGGAGGGACTGGCGTACTGTGAACTGCCGTGCCCCAAAACTCCTGTTTGTAACAACATCAGAAGGGTTTGGAATTGTCTCAGTACTCCCTAAGAAAAGGATTTATGACCTTTTTATTTGGAAACATCCTTTTGGTCTTGAATCTCCAGGCCTGGGGGACAGTTGTTAATGTGTCATAAAATGGGAAGTCCCACCCACTAATCCATGTGATATGGGGAGAACTTAGAAATCTGGAATTTAATTTAAAAATTAAATAAACTTAACGTGCATAATATTGCATACTGGATTAATTAAATCTGTAATGTGTAGGCCTTGGTTATTAATTCAGGTTTTAGAAATCACGTTTTCTACTGGAATTGGTGAGAAAGGTGCACACCAAACGTCAGGCTAGCTCCTCGGTTAACCCACGCTGTGGTGAGGTGTGAAATGTTCTGCCTAACGAAACGCAGTGCTGGAGCGTGAGTGTTAACATTCGTTCCCACAAACAGGTGGGTAATTATTTCACTTGTCACAGATCTGTCGATTATAGGGACGAGCAGACGTGGAAAGGTGTAAGATCTTTGTAGGTTTGTCAGCTCCAGGCTTCTGAAGACCTAAGTGATGAAGTCAAGAGAAGGGAGCTCGGGGAGTTAGAGCTCGAGTGGTGAATGATGGCTCTGGATTAGTCTGTCAAGCGGTGAGGAGAAGGATTGGGACTGGCATGGTGTGGGAGCGCGTGTAAAGCCTTGGTGACCCCGCGGTACAAGTTTCATCAGCTTCTGGCACCTTCATTTCCAGTGTAGCTGAGAACTTGCTACAAAATCAAAAGAGAGCAACACGGAGGCAAAACAAATGAAGAAAAAAAAACCAGCAGTTGGTAAGGCTTGTGTGGGGCGAAAGAGGAGATTTGGACTTTCTCAGTTTGCAGATTTGGTTGGGAAGAGCAACACGGATTACTTCAATCTAAAGCAAAATGTAAGTTTTTTTTCTTTTTTTCCATTTTAAGTTTTAACCTTTTTGTTTAACTTTCAGTGTGGGTAAGAATAAAAAAAATACATGAAAATTCTCAAAATGAAAGGTGATAACAGATGCTTAAAAATCTGCCAAATGAAATGGTTCAACGTTTCAAAAATTAAATACTTATTGTTTTAGATGTTTCTCCATTTTCCAAATCTATTCTCCCTTCCTCCCCTATCTCTTTCAGCTAAATTGTATTAGTATTTAATTAGGTATTCCTGAGCAGTTTGTCTCGTGGTGTGAAGCAGGCACTAGGCAGAAGTAAATTCGAGAATAGCTATTTCTTCTGAAATCCATGAACTTAGTAGACGTGGTAAGGCCAGTCAGTTGTACCTGAGAGTGCTCTGTGCAGCTGGAGCAGAGGACGCAGAGAAAACCAGACCGCTTTGAGGAAAAGGAGGAGTTACCACGGCTCTCAGATTCCGATTTGAGACTGGTGTGAGAGCGCGATGAGATTACGGAGACTGATGCGCATGAACAGGCTGAGAAGGGGTGGTTCTGGGGCTGCCGGCAGGTTGGTGAGGGACCGTGATTATGAGACGAATCCGAGGAGAGACTGGCGAGAAACTGTACATTGAAATGTGTGCTGTCAGCAAGTAAAGCCCTGTCTGTCTGCACAGGTAGCACAGCCGTTGCTTCCGAAGCACTTACAGAAAAAAGGTTGTATAATACAAATCACAGAATCACAGGTTGTCAGGGGTTGGCAAGGCCCTCTGTGGGTCACCCAGCCCAACCCCCTGCCCAAGCAGGGTCACCCACAGCAGCTGCACAGCACCGCGTCCAGGCGGGTCTGGAATATCTCCAGAGAAGGAGACTCCACAGCCTCCCTGGGCAGCCTGGGCCAGGGCTCCATCACCCTCAGAGGGAAGA